>Ga0247725_1000125_pt1 | contig 93914 bp, 68 predicted proteins | sample OKSTACKMCFT3sol_FD_183021 | JGI IMG/M metagenome (GOLD analysis project Ga0247725, IMG submission 183021) | Subsurface sediment microbial communities from gas well in Oklahoma, United States - OK STACK MC-FT3-sol | ecosystem: Environmental > Terrestrial > Deep subsurface > Rock core/Sediment...
CACCTCTTAGTTAAAAGGATTAGTCTGTTCCATGTTAAATAAATTGCGTGGTCTGTTTTCAAATGATCTGTCGATCGACCTGGGGACAGCCAATACACTCATCTATGTAAAAGATCAGGGCATAGTCCTGAACGAGCCTTCAGTAGTTGCTATTCGTCAGGAAAGAACTGGCGGACCTAAGAGTGTTGCGGCCGTTGGCCACGCAGCCAAGCGTATGCTTGGCCGTACTCCTGGCAATATTAAAGCCATTCGTCCAATGAAAGACGGTGTCATCGCCGACTTCTATGTGACTGAAAAAATGCTGCAGCATTTTATCAAACAAGCGCACAGCAACAGTTTCCTGCGTCCTAGTCCTCGTGTACTGGTTTGTGTGCCTTGTGGTTCTACGCAAGTAGAGCGCCGTGCTATCCGTGAATCAGCTCAGGGTGCTGGTGCCCGTGAAGTCTACTTAATTGACGAGCCAATGGCCGCTGCTATTGGTGCGGGTTTACCTGTGTCTGAAGCGACAGGTTCTATGGTGGTCGACATTGGTGGTGGTACTACTGAAGTTGCCATTATTTCTCTGAACGGTGTGGTGTATTCCTCATCAGTTCGTATTGGCGGTGACAAGTTTGACGACGCCATCATCAACTATATCCGTCGTAACTACGGTATTTTGATTGGTGAAGCCACTGCAGAGCGTATCAAAACAGAAATTGGTTCAGCTTACCCAAGCGACGAAATTCTGGAAATTGAAGTACGTGGCCGTAACCTGGCTGAAGGCGTACCTCGCAGCTTCACTATGACCAGCAACGAAATTTTAGAAGCCTTACAAGAGCCATTAGCTGGTATTGTTTCTGCTGTTATGGTTGCACTGGAACAGTCTCCGCCAGAACTGGCTTCAGATATTTCTGAACGCGGTATGGTATTAACGGGTGGTGGCGCATTACTGCGTGATTTAGACCGCCTGCTGATGGAAGAAACCGGTATCCCTGTGGTTGTAGCCGATGATCCACTGACCTGTGTTGCTCGTGGTGGTGGTAAAGCCTTAGAAATGATCGACATGCATGGCGGTGATGTGTTTAGTTACGACTAACAAGTCAGTCCTGAATGAAACCTATCTTTGAGCGTGGCCCATCTCTGCCATTACGGCTGTTTTTTGCAGTCTTATGCAGTGTTGGGCTAATGACGCTGGATCGATTTACCGACAGCTCCACACAGTTGCGTAGTTATTTAACCGCAACTGTGAGTCCTTTGTATTATCTGGCCAATTTGCCCCAGGCCATGATGTCCGATGCCTCCGAACAATTTATGTCTCACCAGCGTTTACTGGAACAAAACCAGAAGTTGCGTGAAACTTTGCTCAGACAAAACACTCAGATGCAGCGGCTACAGTTTTTGCAGCAGGAAAATGACAAACTTCGTTCCTTGTTAGGTTCTGTGCCTGTCGCGGATAATAAAAGACTGGTCGCTGAAGTATTAGCGGTGTACAGCCATCCGTTCAGTAACCAGATTGTGATCAACAAAGGCAGCAATGACGGTGTCGTGGCGCAGCAACCTTTAATTGATGATTTAGGTGTACTTGGGCAAATCGTCAGTGTGGGGCCGACCAGCAGTCGCGCTCTACTCATTTCTGATACCACTCATGCGATATCTTTGCGGGTAGAACGTAACGGCGATCATGTAGTGGCTGAAGGTTTAGGTCAGTCGGACGAAGTGCGATTGATGCATATCCCGCACAGTGCCGATATTCAGCAAGGTGACAAGCTGATTACCTCAGGTTTGGACGGTGTTTTCCCTGAAGGCTACCCGGTAGCTGAAGTGGTGCGTATCAGCCGTAATGCACAGCAACCATTTTTACAGGTCTATGCCCGGCCTTATGCCCAACTGGATCGTATTCGCTACGTGTTATTAGTCTGGCCTAAAGCTAAACCGGAAATTGACGAACAAATAGCTCCGCCTGAAGCTGAAGCCGCCGCTGTGGCAGGAGATCGCTGATGGAAAAGTCGCATCGTTTAATTCTGGTGTATTTATCTTTAATGTTTTCTCTGGTGCTGGCAGTAGTGCCACTGCCTGCAATAGTGAAGTTATTCAGGCCTGACTGGCCTTTGCTGGTGTTGTTTTACTGGGCTTTGGCTTTGCCGTTTCGCGTCAGTATTGGCACTGCATTTGTGGTGGGGTTCTTACTGGATGTATTGGTAGGCACTGTGCTTGGAGTGAATGCGCTGGCCTATTCAGTCATTATTTATTTCTGCTCAGCACATCATTTAAAAATCCGTAACTTCTCCATTTTGCAGCAAAGTTTAGTCATAGCGCTGTTTTTGGCTTTTTATCATTACTTTATCTTTTGGCTCAGTCATTTCTTAACAGGTGTGGTTTTTACCATGGCGTATTTATGGCCTGTGGTGACCGGAGCTGCAGTCTGGCCATGGATCTTCTGGTTACTACGCCGTATCCGCCGCCAGTTTAAAATTCATTGAGTGTTTTTATGATAGCCCTTGCGTCCGCTTCACCCCGTCGCCGCGAATTATTAGGCCAGTTGCAGCAGGATTTTGTGCTGGTCAGCGGTACTATTGACGAAACTCAGCTTGCAGGCGAAAACGCTGATCAGTACGTACTGCGTTTAGCTGAGCAAAAAGCCCGCGCAGGTTTTTCCAGTCAAACCACTCCACTTCCCACCTTAGGTGCCGATACCATAGTGCAGGTCGATGAGTTAGTTTTAGGTAAACCTGCAGATTTGGCTGATTTTCAGCGCATGATGAGGTTATTATCAGGTCGTAGTCATTGGGTGAAAACTGCTGTGGCTATTGCAACTGAACAAGACATAATCAGTACCACTGTCGCGACTAAAGTCTGGTTTAAAGCTCTGTCTGAACAGGAAATACTCTGGTACTGGAATACAGGTGAACCTGCTGATAAAGCGGGCGGTTATGGTATTCAGGGACTGGCTGGTCAGTTTGTACAACGCATAGATGGCAGTTACTTTGCTGTGGTAGGTTTGCCTTTATATGAAACCGCACAGCTGCTGCTCACACTGAAGGATGCACTATGAGCGCAGAATTACTGATCAACGTCACGCCAAGTGAAACCCGGGTGGCCTTGATTGAAAATGGTGTATTGCAGGAAGTGCATATTGAACGTCAGGCTAAACATGGTCTGGTCGGCAATATTTATATGGGCAAAATCAGTCGGGTTTTGCCTGGTATGCAGGCTGCATTTGTTGATATAGGCTTAGATAAAGCTGCGTTTTTGCATGCATCCGATATTGTCACGGCCGGTTTAAATATTGCCGATGCTGAGTTAAAAGCCGGTCCGGTGAAAGATATTCGGCTTTTAGTGCATGAAGGTCAGTATTTGTTGGTGCAAGTGGTGAAAGACCCATTAGGCACCAAAGGCGCTCGTTTAACGACAGATATCACTTTACCCAGCCGTCATTTGGTGTTTATGCCGGGTTCTGCTCATGTGGGTGTATCGCAACGTATTGAAAGTGAAGCAGAACGCCAGCGCTTAAAAGACATAGTCAGCACTTGTCTGGATGAAACTGGCGGCTACATAGTGCGTACTGCCGCCGAAGGTGCCGGTGAAGATGAACTGCTGCACGATGGTAAGTTTTTACAGAAGTTATGGGCCAAAGTATTAAAACGTAAAAAAAATGCCCGTAAAGAAACCATGCTGTACGAAGAGCTCACTTTGGCTTACCGCATTTTACGTGACTTTGTTGGTTCTGATTTAGAGCGGGTGCGCATCGACAGCAAGCTGACCTACCAGCAGTTACATGCGTTCACCGAAGAGTTTGTCCCAGAGATGACTGCCCGGCTGGAGTATTATCCGGGCGAGCGGCCAGTGTTTGATTTATTTGATGTCGAAAATGAAATTCAGCGGGCGCTGGAGCGTCGGGTCATGCTGAAAAGTGGCGGTTATCTGATGATCGATCAAACCGAAGCCATGACCACTATAGACGTCAATACCGGTGCTTTTGTCGGGCACCGTAACTTAGAAGAAACTATTTTTAATACCAACACTGAAGCCACTCAGGCTATAGCCCGCCAGCTGAGATTACGTAATCTGGGTGGCATAATTATTATCGACTTTATCGACATGCAAAGCGAAGACCATCAAAAGCGCGTGTTGCATAGTCTGGAAGTGGCATTAGGCCGGGATAAAACCAAAACCAATATCCATGGATTTTCAGCTTTGGGTTTAGTCGAAATGACCCGCAAACGCACCCGTGAAAGTCTGGAGCATGTGCTTTGTGGTGAGTGTCCAATTTGCGCTGGCCGTGGCAGTTTAAAAACGGTTGAAACTGTCTGTTTTGAGATTTTGCGCGAAATAGTGCGGGTGAACCGCGCTTATGTGGCAGATAAATTTGTGGTTTATGCTTCACCTGCGGTAAAAGATGCGCTAATAAACGATGAATTTCATAGCATGGCTGAACTCGAAGTGTTTATTGGTAAACAAATCAGCGTGGTGATCGAACCTCAATACGGTCAGGAACAATTTGATGTGGTGATGATGTAGTGCGGACTGTGAAACAGGCCTGGTTTTATTGCTTACACAAAGTCTGGATTTTCTTTGCTATCTTCGTGGTGTTGATGGCCACGCTAGTCTCAGCTCTGCGTTTTGGCCTGCCATACGCCCCAGGCTATAAAACCGACATAGAACAGTGGATCAAAGCTGAATACGGTACTGAAGTACGGATTGGCGCTTTGTCGGCTGGCTGGCAAGGCACAGGTCCGGCTTTGGTGTTGCAGCAACTTGAAGTACTGGACAGTAGTTTTCAACCGCAACTCACAGTACAGGAAACCGGCATTCGGCTGGATTTCTGGCGATCGTTACGCACTATGAAACTCAGTGCTGCTCATTTTGAACTGACAGGCTTAACCTACAGAGTGGATGCTCAGCGCTGGTTAGGCACTGGGGTTGCCACTCCTACGGATAACCAACAGCTATTTGATGCCTTGCAAGATCTGTTTTTTAAGCAATTGCAGCATTTTTCTGTGCTCGACAGCCAATTGGTGTTTAACAATGCGCAGGATGAAGATATCCGGCTTGAAATCAAAGCACTGAACTGGCAAAACGACGGTGACCGCCACCAGGGGTGGGGCGAGTTATCTGTAGCCGATGTGACCGCCAACACCTTGTCTTTTATTATTGATTTAACAGGTGAGCCAGCTAAAGCTCAGGGTCAGTTGTATCTGGCCAGTCAGCAACTGGATTTATTGCCCTGGTTCCAGCAGTTATTACCACAAACCCGCAAGCTTAATAGCGCCAAACTAAACTTTGCCGCCTGGGGCGATATTAAAGCCGGTAAGTTGCAACAAATTGACGTGGCTTTATCCGACAACAATGTCGGCTGGCTGAAAGATGGTGTTTGGAACAAAGTAGCGCTTTCTGACGGTTATCTGCGTTGGGTGCCTATGGCCAAAGGCTGGAATTTAAGCTCCAGTCCTATGACATTGAGTAACAGCAACCAAAGCTGGCCGGGTTTACAACTGCAACTCAGACAAAATGAACTGGGTTATCAGGCTTCGTTACAAAACCTGCAACTAGGTATAGCGCGGCCTTTACTGGAGTTATTCTCTGATGGCTCTGAACAATTGCAATCTTTGTTGGCCTACCAACTGGATGGCAAAATAGACAGACTGGATTTACTAACAGAAAACGACCAATGGTATCTGTCAGGGCAGTTTAATGAATTGTCTTCAGCTCCTGTGGCCGATGTTCCAGGTGTGAAAGGCTTTAATGGCCGTTTTGTTGCATCGCCGCATTTTGGCTGGGTGGGCTTAAAAGCGAAAGATGGCGCATTGCAATGGGACCAGGCTTTTAGTAAGGACTGGAGCTATAAAGGCGCTGAATTGGAGCTGGCCTGGCGAAAGCGTGCTGGTAACTGGCAAATTCTGGTGCCTTACCTGAGTTTATGGCAAGACGCATTTAGCCTGGAAGCCGAGCTGGTAGTGGATCTGGACGATAAACCCAATATGGATTTAGTTGCAGAGCTACATGGTGTACCTGTGCAAAACGCAGAACAGTTTTTCCCGAAGTTCTATATGCCAGAATCTGTGATTAAGTATCTCAAACCTGCGTTGTTATCCGGTGATGTCAGTTCAGGTAAAGTGCTGTGGTCTGGTGATTTTGCTGCTTACCCTTATGCCGAAAAAGACGGCGTATTTCAGGCGCTGGCGGACGTAACCAATGCTGAGTTTTTATTTGATCAAAACTGGCCAAGTTTAACGGACTTATCCGCAGAGTTATTTTTTGAAAATGCGTCCATGCTGATAAGCAGTAAGTCTGGTTATCTGGTTGATGCTCCTGTGGATCAAGGTGTGCAGGTCGGCATTCCGGATTTGTTTCATGCCGACAACTTAATTATTGATATCAAACAACAACTGCTGGCTGAACAGGTCACTACCCTGATGCAGGCTTCACCTTTGCACGACTCTGTGGGTGAAACTCTGGCGTATTTAGGGGTGACAGGCCCGGTGAAAGGTGATGTGCGGCTGACTATAGGCCTGAATGAGCCAAGTGTTGATGTAAAAGGGTCTATCGACTTCGAGCGAAATGGGCTGTCTTTGTCAGCACCTGCTTTAGTCGGCGAGAACCTGACGGGTCGGCTTGAATTTCATAACGACATACTGACAGCCGATGATTTGCAGCTGTTTATCAGTAATATTCCGCTGCAGTTTAGTTTTCGAGGCGAACAGCAACAAGACAACTACAAAGTGTCGTTATTAAGCCAAGGCTTGCAGAACAGCCATGAATTGCTACTGAGTTTAGCTCCTCAACTGGAGCACTTTGCAACCGGTCCTTTAAACTGGCAGTTTAAACTCGACTTACTCTTGGCTGGTGAAGGCTATACCTATCAGGCTGATTTAGCACTGGATTTAACTGATACACAATTGTTATTACCTGCACCTTTAGCGAAAAAATCAGGTCAGGCCGGCACTGTGTACTGGTCGTCCAGCGGCAGCCAGGACAATTCAATCATTGCTCTGACCTATCAGGATTTAGTGTTTTTTGACGCCAGCTATGTGCATGCCCAAGGCCAGATCGGCCGGGCTCATTTAAGTTTAGGCGCCAAAGAAAATGCCGGTTTTGCCGATGGTTTTACCATCAGTGCAAATTTAGATAAAACAGATTTCATGCCCTGGTTTGATTTAGTGCGCCAGCAAGTCAGCCAACAGTCTGATGAGGCTGGACTGCTGCCAGCTTTGACGTCAGTGAAAGCCACTGTAAATAGCCTGCATGTGACAGATGACATCCAGTTGGATCAAGTGCAGTTGCTGTTAAAACCTGAAACAGATTTTTGGCTGGCAGATATTAGTTCAGCTCAAACCAAAGGCCAATTAAAGCTGGCAAAAGATCTGATGGCGCAAGGTATAGAAGCCAATCTGGAATTTTTAAAACTCTTCCCTTACGATCCGAAGCTGGCTGAAGCCGAGAGCTTAGCTGCGGCAGAGTCCATTGCAAAACTGACCAAAGAGCAACAAATTGCCAAAGCTCTGGCTGACGTGGTGAAACCCGAACCTATGCCATGGCTGGCCGATTTGCCACCAATCAAACTGGATTGTAAAAGTTGTGTGTTTGGACCCTTTGATTTAGGCCAGTTGAACATGCACACCGACTCTGACGGAGAGCGCTTAACTATTCATAGCTTTGAGTCCCGTTACAAAAATCATCAATTGAGTATTAAAGGTCAGTGGCAAAAAGATGCTGAAGCCGGTGTCACGACTTTATCTGCTAAATTGACTAGCCCTGACTTTGGCCAACTGATGAAAGACTACCATTTAAGTGCAGCTATAGCAGGCAGTCCGGCTGAAGTTCACATCGACACATTAAGTTGGGCTGGCGGTCCTACTCAGTTTAATTACGCCACCTTAGGCGGCAAATTAAACTGGCAGTTAGGCGAAGGCTCTCTGTCTGAGGTCAGCGACAAAGGCGCTCGTTTATTGTCTGTGTTTAGTCTGGGATCTCTGGTGCGCAAGCTGAAACTGGATTTCAGAGATATATTTGCTAAAGGTTTTTTCTACACCGAAATGAAAGGTGATTTGCAACTGGATAAAGGTGTGGTTCATACCAACAATACCTTAGTGGACGGTGCTGCCGGAAAAATTGAAATTCAGGGTTACGCAGATTTAGTCACGCGTCAGCTGGATTATCAGATGGCGTTTTTACCAAAAATCACCTCAAGTTTGCCAGTGCTCGTGGCTTTGTTGCAGTTTAACCCTGCGACTGGCTTAGCTGCTTTAGCACTTGATGAACTGGTCGAATCGGCTGAAGTGGTGTCTAAAGTCAATTTTGTTGTGACAGGTAATTTTGACCAGCCAGAAGTGGTGGAAGTGGCGCGCCATACCACAGAGGTCGAAGTGCCACGTTCTGAGCTGTTAAAAGCCGAGCAGGAAAAACGTATACGTTTGCAGCAAGAGCAAGAGTCGCAACAGCGGCCTGTCAAACCTGCGGCAAGCAGTAAAGCAAAGGATAAAACCAAGGAAAAAGCTAATGGCTAACCTCTGGCGTTTATCTGCTGTGCAGCTGACCAGTGGCCCTGATCCTATGGCTAATCTGGCCAAAGTGGATCAGTTACTGTCGCAACTGCCTAAAACAGAACAACACCTTGCTGTATTGCCTGAAGGTGTGACTGTATTTGCCGGGCCTGATGGGCTAAACCTGCAGTTGGCGGAAGTCTTAGGCTCTGGTCCGTTACAAAAAGCTTATGCGGCTTTGGCAAAAAAGTATCAGTTGTATTTATTAGTGGGCACTTTGCCAACCTGCAGTTCTGATCCAACACGTTTTGCTGCCAGTAGTTTGTTATATAGCCCGGAAGGCGAGTTGATTGGTGATTATCAGAAAATTCATTTGTTTGATGCTTTAGTTAACGACAGCAGTAAGCAGTATCTGGAATCAGCCACTACTATGCCCGGTGATAAATTAAGCCTGGTGCAGCTGCAACAGCTAAAGCTAGGCATGTTGATTTGTTACGATATGCGGTTTCCCGGATTAACCCAGGCTTTAGCAGCTCAGGGCATGAACGTAATGGCTGTGCCTTCGGCCTTCACTACAGTGACAGGGGAGGCACATTGGCATACCTTATTAAGAGCAAGGGCGATAGAAAGCCAGAGTTTTGTTGTAGCGCCGGCTCAGGTTGGTACTCATCCTAATGGTCGTCAGACCTATGGCCATAGTTTAATTATCGACCCATGGGGCCGCATTCTGGCCGAAGCCGATGGCAGCAACGAAATGGTGCTGAGTGTCGAAACAGATTTAGATCTTTGCCAGCAGCTGGCAGAGAAAATGCCGGTAAGGCACCACAACAGATTTCAAAGTGAGTTCAAAGCATGAGTAACGTCGAACACAACCTGTTAAGCGCCAGTGACTTAAGCGCCAGTGATTTACAACAAAGCTTAGGCTTTTTGTTTGCGCACAAGCTGGATTACGCCGACCTGTATTTTCAGTCCAGTGTGCATGAGTCCTGGGGTTTGGAAGATGGTTTAGTCAAAGACGGCTCCTTTAATATCGAACGTGGTGTTGGTGTTCGCGCTATTAGCGGTGAAAAAACCGGCTTCGCTTATGCCGATTCTATTTCTGCAGCAGCTTTAAAACAGGCGGCTGAAGCGGCCCGTGGCATCGCTGGTGCTGGCAAACAAGGATCAGTGCAGGTATTTAAGCAGCAATCCCAGCCACAAATTTATTTACCTTGTGAGCCGCTGCAAAGTTTAGACAATACCGCCAAGGTTGAGCTGCTCAAGCAGATGGAAGTTTATATTCGCAGCCTCGATAGTCGCGCTGAACAAGTAGCTGTTAGTTTATCCGGTGTGTATGAAGAAGTGCTGGTGGCTGCATCAGACGGTACTTTTGCTACAGATATCCGTCCTTTAGTGCGGTTAAACTGTTCAGTGCTGCTGCAACACAATGGTCGCCGTGAACGTGGCGGCAGTGGTGGTGGTGCCCGTACCAACTATCAGTATTTCCTTGAAGACGTCAATGGCTCACCACGCTGGCAGGGCTATGCCCGTGAAGCTGTGCGTATGGCTCAGGTGAACTTAACAGCAGTCGACGCACCAGCCGGTACTATGCCTGTGGTATTAGGTTCTGGCTGGCCTGGCGTGTTATTACACGAAGCCGTAGGCCATGGTTTGGAAGGCGACTTTAACCGCAAAGGATCTTCGACTTTTGCTGGCCGTATTGGTGAACAGGTTGCGTCTAAACACTGCACTATTGTCGATGATGGCACCTTAGCGCATCGCCGTGGTTCATTGAATATCGACGACGAAGGCACAGCCAGTCAATACAACGTGCTGATCGAAAACGGTATTCTGAAAGGTTATATGCAGGATAAACACAACGCCATGTTGATGAACGTGGCGCCTACAGGCAATGGCCGTCGTGAGTCTTTTGCTCATTTGCCAATGCCTCGTATGACCAATACCTACATGCTGGCGGGTGAATACGACCCACAGGAAATTATCGGCAGCGTGAAAAAAGGTATTTATGCACCGAATTTTGGTGGTGGTCAGGTGGATATCACGTCAGGCAAATTTGTGTTTTCAGCCTCAGAAGCTTATCTGATTGAGGATGGCAAAATTACCACACCTATTAAAGGCGCAACCCTGATTGGCAACGGCCCGGAGGCGATGCAGCAGGTGTCTATGGTCGGTAACGACCTGACGCTGGATGCTGGGGTTGGCGTCTGTGGTAAACAAGGCCAAAGCTTGCCTGTAGGTGTGGGTCAACCGACCTTAAAACTGGATGCGATGACGGTAGGTGGTACAGCGTAAGCCGGTTCAGACGAAAAACACTAGGACTTTGTGCCGTTTTGCGGCAAGATCCCACTCATTAAAATTAAGCTCTTAAATGGGGTCAGATCACATTGTTAGCTGCTAACAATGTGATCTGACCCTAATTTAACTGACTGAGAATTTTGCCTGTTATGTTACAAACCTTGTTAAACAGACGTCGCCTGGCCAAATTGCCAAAAACAGATCTGGTGGCTGAAACCTTTTCTGTGTTGTGGTCAGCTGCTGAATATAAAAGCACTGTGCTGGATCTGATCCAGCGCGCTCAACATCGTATTGTGATCACTGCTTTGTATCTGCAGGCTGATGAAGCGGGCGAACAAATTCTGCGGGCTTTATTTGCCGCCAAACAGCAAAAACCAGATTTACAGGTAACTGTTTACGTCGATTACCACAGAGCTCGTCGTGGCCTGATAGGTCAGGAAGGCGCTCGCACCAACAACGATTTTTACCGTGAAATAGCCAAAGACTACGACTTGCCTATTCAAATCATAGGCGTGCCGGTAAAAAAGCGTGAGCTATTTGGTGTACTGCATTTAAAAGGTTTTGTGTTTGATCAAACCCTGCTGTACAGCGGTGCTTCACTGAACAATGTCTATCTGGCAGAAGAAAACCGTTATCGTGCCGACCGCTATTTAGTACTGCAAAATCAGGTGATGACAGACGCCATAGTGCAAGCGCATCAGCAGTTATTTGGCGATGAAGAACAAACGCCTGAACTGCTGGACGACGAAAGTTATGTTAGTCAGGCAGTAAAACGCCAGTCACGTTTATGGTTAAAACACGCCAAAGCAACCCGCTATCAGTATTCTGATAAAACCGACTCGGCTTTACGTGCTTCATTGCTGATAGGTTTAGGTCGTCGCAATAACGAGCTGAACAGTACAGTGCTGGCTTTGCTGTCTGTAGCGCAGCAGGATGTACTGATTTATACGCCTTATTTTAATCCGCCTGTGGCTTTAGCCCGTGCGCTGCGTAAATGCTTAAAACGTGGTGTCACTGTGACCATAGTGGTAGGTGATAAAACCGCCAACGATTTTTATATTCCACCAGGTCAGCGTTTTAGCAAAATTGGTGGTTTGCCTTATTTCTACGAAACCATTTTGCGTAAGTTTGTCCGTGCCAATCAGAAATTTATCGATGCAGGTATACTGCACGTCAAACTGTGGAAACACCAAGACAATAGCTATCACCTTAAAGGCTTAAGTGTGGATGGTGTAAAACATCTGTTTACCGGTCACAATTTAAATCCACGTGCTTTTGCTTTGGATTTTGAAAACGGTATTTATGTGGAAGACGATCTGCAGCAATTAAAAGCCTTGCTGGAACAGGAAAAGCAGGTGATCACAGCCCACAGCAGTGAAATCGTGCATTATTCAGAAATTGAAACTGTGCGGGATTATCCGGAAGCGGTACAAAAGCTGTTAAGTCAGTTACGCCGTATAGGTGCGGATTTAGTGGTGAAACGTCTGATATAGACGGGTCAGAGCTTGGCTCTGACCTTAGGTAGGACTTTGTATCAGGTGTTGATTTTGAGACATCACCGATTTAGGGGGCAGAGCTGATAGCTCTGACCACAGCATTAGTCTTCTAAAATAGCCGGCTTAATCAGCTGGAACAATTCACGGAAAGCCTTAGGTGGCAGATCCTTTTCCTGTTCTCTTTTGGCATTACGAATAAGTGCGCGTAACTGCTGTACGTCCACTTCCGGGAAAGCTGCAACAAATTCAGTTAACGCATCCGGACTGGCAATCAGTTTATCACGCCAGGTTTCCACTAAGTGAAACTTACGGGTCGCGGCCTGATTGGTGTTACGCAGCACAGCCAAAGCACGTTCAATAGGCTCCAGATCACGGGTACGCATTAAACGACCAATAAACTGAATATGACGACGCAGCGCTTCGTGTTTTTTCGACAGCTTATCAGCCAGAGCCAAAGCGTCTTTTAATTCATCATCTAAATCTAACTTAGCACGGGCAGCAGGGCTTAAAGCCACCAGGTCTTCACCCAGTTTCTGCAGCGCAGTCATCTCTTTTTTAACTTGGGTCTTACTTTTACCATACTCAACATCCCAGTCGTCGCCATGGGTAAAGTCGGTCAAATCGGCCATAGAATTCTCTTACCATCTAATTAATGTACATAGTATACCCGATAGCCTGCACTCTGTCGTGCATCGGATTGGGCTTGAGACGGGCGACCATAAAGGTCGCCCCTACGTCCAATTTTTTCAGAACTATGGTAAGCTGAAGCCACATTCTGGCAGTCAAAACAGAACACTCTGACAGGTAAAGCAATGAGTCAAACCGAAGTTACAATCTGGCAAGAAATCGCCGAAGTAAAAGATGCTGTCAGCCAGGTGCTGGCACATGCAAAACAATTAGGTGCCAGCAGTGCCGAAGCCTCGATGAATCGTACTCGTGGTTTAAGTGTCGAAACCCGCCATGGTGAAGTGGAAACCGTTGAATTTAATCAGGACGGTGGTTTAGGCATCAGTATTTATGTTGGTCAGCGTAAAGGTTCTGCTTCTACAGCAGATTTAAGCCCTGCCGCTTTAAAACGCACAGTCGAAGCTGCTATTGATATAGCCCGATACACCTCTGAAGATCCACATGCGGGTTTAGCTGATGCGGCCTGGCTGGAATTATCGCCACCGGATCTGGATTTGTTTCACCCGGCTTCTGTCTCTACCGAACAAGCTATCGAATGGTGTAAAGCCTCAGAAGAAGCAGCTTTTGCTTATGATGCCCGTATCACCAACTCTGAAGGCGCATCCTTTTCTTCCCATCAGGGCTTAAAGGTTTATGGTAACAGCCATGGTCAGTTGGTCGGTTACCCAAGCAGCCGTCACAGTTTAAGCTGTGTGGTGATTGGTGAAGACGGCGACGATATGCAGCGCGATTACAGTTACACTGTGGCCCGCGAATTAGGTGCTTTATTGGACCCGGCTCAAATCGGCCGCGAAGCTGCACTGGAAACAGTACAACGCTTAAATGGCCGCAAGCTGGGCACGCAAAAAGTGCCGGTGATTTTCCGTGCTGATATCGCCAGCAGTATTTTTGGTCATCTGGTGTCTGCGATCAGTGGTGGCAGTATTTACCGTAAATCCAGTTTCCTGCTGGATAAAGTAGGCCAGCCGGTCATGTCAGATAAAGTCACTATCATTGAACGTCCGCATTTAAAACAAGCTTTAGCTTCCAGTCCTTTTGATGGCGAAGGTGTGAAAACCCGCGATTTAACAGTACTGGATAAAGGCGTCTTAAATACCTACCTGACCACCAGTTATTCAGGCCGCAAGTTAGGTTTACCAAGCACGGGTCATGCCGGTGGTATTCATAACTGGTTAGTGCAACACGGTGATGCCGACTTAGCTCAGCTGTGCCGTGATATGGGCACTGGTTTGTTAGTGACAGAACTGATGGGGCAGGGCGTCAATACAGTCACAGGCGACTATTCACGTGGTGCTGCTGGTTTCTGGATTGAAAACGGCCAAATTCAGTTCCCTGTATCCGAAATCACTATAGCCGGTACTTTGCAGCAAATGTTTATGGATATTCAGGCCATAGGCAAAGACGTTGACCCTCGTGGTGGCGTGCTGACAGGTTCAGTGCTGATAGGCCAGATGCAAATCGCTGGTCATTAATATGTTCAGGTCAGAGCATTAGCTCTGACCTTTTTTGTTTCCCCTTGATTTTTCTGAACTTTCCCCCAGCTATACCCACTAAAGCATTAATTATTTTCCCCGGAGTTTTTATGAAGTCCTTATCTTTTTTAGTACCCGCTACTTTATCTTTTTTGTTGACCAGCTGTGGCTATTTAGCCGGGGATGAAAAACAGCAGTTAGAACAAGCCTGGCTGGCGAAAGATCAGCAGTTACAGCAGGCGGTAGAGCAAATCCGTACTCAGGGGTTAGAAGCTGTTGTCAATGGTGCAGAAGCTGGCACAGTCGCTTCTTGTGTGGCTACCACTTTAGTGGCCGATCCGGTTGGCCGCTTAATCAGTGTGGAAGGCGCTTTGGTTGAGTCAGCCAAGGTGTCACAGTTACTGGCTGATTTACAGCAGGTGATGGAACAGGATGTATCACTGGAGCAAATGGCGGGTTTATTACAACGTGGTGCTGATGCCGCTCTGTATGCTAAAACCTTAATTGAACAACAAGGTTTAGAGCAGGCATTGCAGACATTAAAGCAGATGGCAATCGCCAGCCAGCAGTTTGCCCAACAGGACTTAGGAGCGCATTTACAGCAGCTGTTAAGTACTTGTCATACCAAGCCCGCAGAGAATAGTGAAGCGTGACAAATAATTTGTAGAATATAGTCGCAACAACCTTCCTGATAGTTGCGACATACCGTCCATAAAAAAGCCGCTCAGTGAGCGGCTTTTGTGTCTTGAAACCAGCAGAACTTAGTTAATGCCAGTCTTTAAACCACGACGGATTAACAGAGCATCAGTGGTAGGTTCCTGACCACGGAAGGCTTTGTAGGCTTCCATTGGGTCTTTGCTGTTACCAATAGACAGAATGTTCTTACGGAAGTTAATGCCGTTTTCCAGCTTCAGGCCACCCTGAGTTTGCACATAGGCAAAAGCGTCAGCAGCCAGAATCTCACTCCACATATAGGCATAGTAACTGGCTGAGTAACCACCAGAGAAAACGTGAGCGAAGAAAGTCGACTTGTAACGTGGAGGCACAGCAGCCAGATCCACACCATGTTTCTTCAGTGCAGCTGCTTCAAACTTCTGTACGTCCTGCAGTGGTGCATCGGCTGGCAGAGAGTGCCATTCCATATCCAGCAGCGCAGAAGACATATATTCCAGTGTGTCATAACCCTGGTTGAAGCTGCGTGACTTCATGATTTTTGCTAACAGTTCAGCAGGGATAGCTTCGCCTGTTTTGTAGTGCTTGGCGTAGTTGCCAATGACGTCAGGGTGAGCCGCCCAGTCTTCCTGGAAAGTCGACGGGAATTCAACGAAATCGCGTGATACTGAAGTACCAGCTAAGCTCGGATAATTTACATCTGAGAATAAACCGTGCACCGCGTGACCAAATTCATGGAACATAGTGGTTACGTTGTCATAGCTCACCAGCGTAGGTTCACCAGCTGGACCTTTAGGAATGTTCATCACGTTCACAACCACAGGCTTCTGGTTTAACAGCTTGCTTTGCTCAACAAAAGAACTCATCCAGGCACCACCACGTTTGCCGTCACGGGCAAAGTAGTCAGCATAGAAAATCGCAATGCTTGTGCCGTCAGCGTCAAAGACTTCATAAGCTTTTACATCCGGGTGATACACAGGTAAATCCGGACGGGCTTTCATGGTAATACCAAACAGCTTGTTCATGGTGTAGAACATACCGTCATTCAGTACGCGCTCAAATTCGAAGTACTGACGAACTTCTGCTTCGTCTAAGTCATATTTGGCTTTACGTACTTTTTCGCCGTAAAACTCCCAGTCCCATGGTTGTAATTCAAAGTCACCGCCGGTTTCTTTGATCATGGCCTGAATAGCTTCAGCTTCTTTTTTGGTGTTTTCCACTACGGCAGGAACCATAGAAGCGAACATATCCAGCACAGCTTTAGGTGTTTTCGCCATAGTAGGTTCTAATTGATACGCAGCCCAGTTGTCATAACCTAACAGCTTGGCGCGCTCTGCACGTAACTGAGCTAAACGGGCGACGATAGGCTGGTTGTCTGTGTCACCTGAAGTACCACGGTAGGCCGAAGCTTCCCAAACTTTTTTCCGTACTTCGCGGTTTTCCAGTGAAGCTAAAGCTGGCTGACGGGTGGTGTTGGTAATTTCAATAATAAATTTACCTTCTTTACCCTTGGCTTTCGCGCCTTCAGCTGCAGCTGTAATTTCAGCTTCAGATAAACCTGCTAATTCTTCTTTAGTATCCACATAAACCGCGATCTGATCTTTCATCGCCATCAGGTTTTGTTGGAACTTGTTGGTCAGAGTGGACTGTTCTTCGTTTAATGCGCGGATCTTGGTTTTTTGCTCTTCAGTTAAGTTGGCACCGGCACGAACAAAACGCTCATAATAATCTTCAACCAAACGGGTTGCTTCACCGTCTAAGCTTAATGTAGCACGGGCGTCATACACAGCTTTTACGCGGGCAAACAGCTGTGGATTCAGGTTGATATTGTCTGAATGTGCGGCAAATTTAGGCGCCATTTCGGACTGAATTTTCAGGATCTCATCGTTGCTGATGGTGCCTGTCATATTAAAGAATGTAGTGGAGGCACGAGTTAACAACTCACCACTTTTTTCCATGGCCACAATAGTGTTTTCAAAGGTAGCTGGTTCTTTGTTTTCAGCAATAGCCAGGATCTCAGCCATATGCTGCTTAATCCCTTCTTCCATGGCTGGCTGGTAATGCTCAACTTTAATTTTATCGAATTCTGGCGCTTCGTATTGCAGCGTGCTTTTCACTAACAATGGGTTGGTCACCGCAGCTTGCTCCGTTGCTGGTGCAGCAGGTTGAGCTTGTTCAACTGCTGCTGTGGTTTTTGTTTCTTCAGCTGGTTTGGAGCAGGCGCTTAAAGCGATAGCTGCACCAATGGCGCTGGCAATTAAGGTCTTGCGCATGGAAATATCCTTCTGGGTATCTTGGTTGCTTTTTTGTTATGGAATGACAGTAAAACTCATTAACTGTTAACCGGTCGAGTATGCCAAAAGCGCTGTTGAAAGAACAGGTTTTGCAGTAAATGGCAGATTTAGCGGGATAAGTGGGGAGCAGAGGAGGATTTTGTTTCTGAGTCGGTGATTTACACTAATGTGCGGCTGTTTTGCAGGGCATCTGGGGTCCTGTGGGTCATAGTGGCTGCACAGGCAAAAAGCCTATGCTGCCAGATACGCAAACTTACTTCGGCAATGGGATAAACTCAACTTCATCTTCCGGGACTTTCGGAAACTTACCGGCCAGCCACTGCTGTTTGGCTTGTTCTATCCGTTCTTTACGGCTGGAAATAAAATTCCATTCAATAAAACGTGGGCCTAAGTTTTTGCCGCCAATCAGCGCTATCCTGCTGTTTTGTGTGGCCTCAATCACCACGCCTTCGGCTTCGGATAAAACCACCATGTCGTATTGGTTGATCACTTTATCTTTGAGCTTCAACTGGCCTTTGGCAACATACAGAGCTCTTTCCTCTGCATTCGCCAGCTCAAGGCGTTGACCTGTCTGCAAATCAGCTTCGACATACAAAGTGTCTGAATAGGTTTTTACCGGTGACACCAGGCCATACGCATCACCTATTAACACTCGTAACGACACGCCATCTATAGTGGCGGCCGGAATATCACGGCTTGGGTAGTGGTAAAAGGCCGGATCTATTTCTTCAAATTCTTCAGGTAACGCCATCCATAACTGAAGACCATGTAAACGATGGGGCACACCATTCACTTCAGGACGCTCGCGTTCTGAATGCACTATGCCATTGCCCGCCACCATCAGATTGATATCGCCAGGGGTAATAGTTTGTTTGCTGCCCAGTGAATCGCGATGCAGAATTTCGCCTTCAAATAAGTAAGTGACAGTCGCCAGATTAATATGTGGATGTGGCCGCACGCTGATGCCTTTGTCTGCCGGAAAGTCGGCTGGCCCCATATGATCAAAAAATATCCAGGGCCCTACCATCTGACGTTCTTTATTCGGCAAAGTACGACGTACAGAAAAATCGCCTAAATCTGTAGAACGTGGGGTAATTACCAGCTCAATGGCGTCACAGCCGCCTTCTGTATTGCACTCCAGTTCTGCGCTTTTGGTCGTAATGCTCATGCTTTGTCCCTGCTTAGTCAGTTAAATACAAAGGAATGGGCTGTTGTTGTTAGCCTCTGCACAAAGTGTAAGCATGAATGGCGCCAATAGAAAATAGTTAAAATAGCGGATTAGGTTCTGATTTTGTGAATGATGGCCGGTACCGCAACAAAAAGAAACCCAATGCAGCAGGCACCGAAGCAGTTAGTTTACTCTGGTGCCTGAGCTCTGTTTCAAAGCAGGTTATTTACTGGAGCTGCAGTTTCACATCAGGACTGGCTTTTAAAAACTGGATTAAATCCCGGCTTAAGCGGTCTTTTTCAGTGGCAAATAAACCATGAGGCGCGCCATCGTATTCAATCAGCTCAGCTTCCGGCACAAAGTTACGGATTAAGCGCGACGAGCTTTGAATCGGCACTGTGGCGTCTTCTGTGCCATGGATCACCAGCACCGGCACTTTAATAGCTGCTAAATCTGGTCTGAAGTCTGTTGAAGAAAAAGAGTTCAGACACTGCAAGGCGGAACGTAAACTGCCTTGCATAGCTATACCCTGCATCCAGTCTAAATAAGCGGAGCTAACCGGGTTGGACAATAAACTGACGCCAAAAAACTTTTGGAAAAACGCGGTGTAAAAATGTGGCTTGTCGGTTTTTAATGCCAAAGCAGTTTGTTCAAAGGTGGCGGCGTCTGTGCCGCTTGGGTTGTCCGGTGTCACTAAACGAAAAGGTAAAACGGAGGAAATCAGCGCAATTTTTGCAACTCTTTTGCCTTCAAACCGTGACATATAACGGGCGACTTCACCACCCATAGAAAAACCAACCAGAGCTACATCGTTTACTGCAGTGTGGCTTATCAGGGCTGCTAAATCGTCGGCCAGTGTATTGTAATCGTAACCATGCCAGGGCTGAGAAGAGCGGCCAAAGCCACGTCTGTCGTAGGCAATCACTCTGTGGCCTGCATTGACCAGCGCTATAGCCTGATCTTCCCAGCTGTCTGATGATAAAGGCCAGCCATGGATCAAAATGACAGTGCTGCCACTGCCCCAGTCTTTGTAATAAATCCGCGTGTTGTCTTTGGTGGTGAAATAGCTCATGTCGTACTCCGTGTTATGGCCAGATCACCGAGCATGGACTGATTTTAACCACAGATCTGTGGGCTAAGGCACAAAGCGACAAAGCAGACCTAAGCTTTGAGTTTTGCCGCTAAATGGGATATGGTGTCCGTCATCGAATTTCCTTTTCCATTGCAACAAGACGGAGGTCATTTTGTTCAAAACAGCAATAAAGTCGCCGTCTTATCACGCTGCTTTTTTTACCGTCTTCCATTCCTGAGCCGGCTCCATTTGTATGGGGTCGGCAGGTTTTTATATCCCCTGATTTTCTGACTATATAAATTCCGGAGTCTGGAATGACTATGTTTATTAAAAATACGTCGGGTAAAACCGATGTTTCGGCTGTATTTTTTATGGCCAGTTCGGCTGTTCAGCCGCTACCTCCGTGGCAGTTACAACAGCTGCTGCTGCAATTAGAGTCTGCTGCAAAAGGCAAACGCAAAGCCTTAAGCGAAACCGGCATGATGCCTGGCTGTTCGGCTCGTCTGCTGGATTTATCCGATCAAACCGAAGTCTGGCTGACTTTGGTATATCCACAGCAGGAGCAACCAGAGCGGGGCTTTATTTCTGTGTTATCCCCCTTAGGTGCTGCTTTACTTGGCAAAAATGTTGGTGAAGTGGCCGAAGTAACGCTATTTCGCCGCACCCTGAGATTTATGTTATGTGACCTGATGTCGGTGAAACAACCACCGGCTTTCCATCCTTCTGTACAGGAGAAACCTATGAATCAAACCTTAGCCGAACAGGCGTTACCAAAAATAGTACTGTCCAGTCTGGATCTGGACCGATTAGATCAGCTGTTAAGCCGCTTACCTGCCACAGATCCGGCTCGTTTGCAGCTTGAACAGGAGCTGGACCGTGGTGCTGTGGTTGAACCTGCAGCTATGCCAGCCAATATTGTCACTATGAATTCCACAGTGCGGCTGCGTTTACTGAAAACAGGTGAAGAACCTTGTCTGACGCTGGTGTATCCCAAGGATTTGGACGCAAGCGGGGATAAAGTGTCTGTATTGGCTCCTGTAGGTTCAGCGTTACTTGGCCTTAGTGAAGGCGATCAAATTCACTGGCCTATGCCAGATGGTGAGATTCAGCCAATACAAGTGTTGCAACTGGTGTACCAGCCAGAAAGGGCAGGGCAATTGCACAGATAAATCCGCACTGTTATGTGGTTGGGGATGGCCAGTAAGCAGGCTGGCCATTACTGATACAGCGATTCAGGGCGTTGGGCTTTGGCGATGGGTAAGCCATAACATCAGATAAGCACAGGGCTTTGGCACAGCACTCTGTGGGATAATAACCTCAGAGCTGTCCTGAAGGAAAAACCACTTGAATACTGCATCTACACTGAGTCTGAACCAAAAGCTTTTCGCCTTTTTTGTGTTGGTTACCTTAGCCGCTTGTGCAAAACCAGAGGCCGAAAAAGTGTTGCTGGAAGGCAAAACTATGGGGACTACCTACCATGTTACCTATGTAGCTCAGCCAGGGATGCCAGATCAGCAGCAGGTGCAAGCTCAGATTGATCAGGTGTTAAAAGAAGTGAATCAGGTAGCCTCTACTTATATCAATGATTCCGAGTTGTCGTTATTTAACCATAGTGATTCCACTGAGCCGCGTGAAGCGTCACAAATGCTGCGATTGTTGTTTGCCGAAGGGATCCGACTGGCTCAACTGACAGATGGGTATCTGGATATTAGTGTTGGTCCGTTGGTGAACTTGTGGGGCTTTGGCCCAACCCACAGACCAGAAAAAGTGCCGGATGACGCCGCTATAGCTTTGGCCAGAACACAAACAGGAGTGCAGTATCTGCAGCTTGAAGGCAGTACTGTCCGTAAAACCAAACCGGAACTTTATGTCGACTTATCCACTATAGCCAAAGGTTATGGTGTTGATTTGGTGGCGGAGGTGCTGGAGCAGCAAGGGATCAATAACTTTCTGGCTGAAATTGGCGGTGAAATCCGTATTAAAGGCGTGTCGCTCGAAGGCAAAGACTGGACTGTAGGTTTGGAAAAACCAGTCGCAGAAGGACGGGTGTTACAGCGCCTGATCCGGCCGAAAGACAATGCTGTTGCTACCTCAGGTGATTACCGTATTTTCTTTGAAGAAAATAACCAGCGTTATTCCCATTTAATAGACCCCAAAACAGGCAAACCTATTACGCATATGATGCTGTCGTCCACTGTCATTCATCCGTCCTGTATGACGGCTGATGGACTCTCAACAGCTTTTATGGTGATGGGTGTTGAAAAAGCGATGCAGCTTGCCAATAAACAGCAAATAGCAGCTTTGTTTATTGTTAAAAACCAACAAGGTGAATTCGAAGAACTCTACTCACAAGCCTTTGAAGCCTATTTATAACCCTATTTGATTGCTTGAGTTAGCGCAGGGTTTAAGGCTATGATGAGAACAATTCTTATCGAGGGCGTTATGCCAAAACCCATTCTCCGCTTTGTGTTGTTAATGCTGATTATGCTGAATCACGCCGTTTCGGCCTGTGAGAGCATTGTTATGCATTTACCGGAGGAGAATCATCCATTTTCTGTGCTGGACAGCTCCAGTCACACTGAACATCAGCACTGTACTGTTGAAGCCAGTGCTGTAGATAGTGCTGATGATGCTTCAAAACATGAAGCTGAACATAACGATGACCATCATCCCACTCATGCCCATGTTGCCTGCTACATAGCCGAACTTTATGCTGTGTCTGCCACTCCTGCTGTGCACAAGGCATCAGCTTTAGCTCAGTACGCCTTAATTACCACCACTTATAGCCCGCCAGTCCCTCCACCTAATCATTAAATTCTGCTTTAAACATTAAATTTTCAGCTTTATTTCAATAATTTATTGGGTGTAGTTATGACTATAAAACTTAGCCATGCGGCTTTTGTACTGCTGGCCTCGCTGTGGGTTATTCCTGCTCAGGCGACAGAACTCAGCCTTGCTGAAGCGTTAAAACGTACGCTAGTGCAAAACCCTGGTTTGCAATTGTATCCCTATCAGCAGCGTATCAATGATGCCGCTGCTATCAGTGCCGGAATGCGGCCTAACCCTGAACTTCAGCTGGAACTGGCCGATGTGCTGGGTACGGGCGACAGTTCTGGTGTTAAAAGTGCTGAACTGACCTTAAGCCTGAGCCAGTTGATTGAACTGGGTGATAAACGCCAGAAACGCCTTGAGTTAACCCAATGGCAAAGCAAATTAACTGAGCAGCAATACCAACTGGATAAAGTGGATGCGCTGGCGGCCACTATGCGCAGCTTTTTGCAGTTGTTGCATCAGCAAACACTGCTTAGCTGGACAGAGCAAAAAATTGCCACTGAGCAACAAGCACTTGCAGCCGCAAAACAACGTGCTAAAGCGGGCAATGTGACAGATGCCGATATCACCAGGCTGGAACTAAAAGTACTGCAAAGCCGGATGGAGCAGAAAAGTCTGCTCGCTGAAAAGCTGGTGAATTTACGTCTGCTGGCTAGTCATTGGGCAGAACAGCCTGACTTTGATGCGGTGTCTGGTGATTTAACTCTGCTTCCCACTTTGCCTCAACTCGCTGATGTGCTGACCCAATTGCAACAAGCCCCGCAGCTGCAATGGTGGCTGACGCAAAACAGGTTGCTGGATAGTCAGTTGCAGCTCGCCAAAGCTTTAGGTCAGGCTGATTTAACTCTGGGCGCAGGACTACGTCGCAATGAGCAAAGTAACGACAATGCTTTTGTACTGCAGATCAGTATGCCGTTGACGCTGGAAAATCCAAATCAGGGCGCCATTCTGTCCAGCGAAGCTTTAGCCGAACAAGCCAAGCTGCAGCAGCGCCAGAACATGCAGCAACTGCAATTGCAAATAGAGCGTAGTCATTTGCAGCTGACTCTATTCAGCGAGCAGATCGGCGATTACCAAAAAGCCATTATTCCACTGGCGCAAAAAGTACTGGATCAGATGCTGGCCGGTTATCAGCAAGGCGTGTTTGATATGACAGACCTGCTCTCAGCGCAGCAGGAAATTTTGCTGGCCAAACGCAACGTTATTGACCTGCAATACGCTCTGCATTTGCAGCTGTTAGAGCTGGAACGTCTGACCGGTTTACCTATGGTGGTCAAGGGGCCAGAAGCTTTAACCCCGCAGCACAACCCATCTTCTCTCCCTGCACAACAGGAGCTTTCTCAATGAATTTTATATCTATTTTAGTGCTCGCTATCAGCCTTAGTTTTACCGCTATTGTCCATGCCCATGGTGATGAGCATAACGAAGAACAGGCAGAACATCAGCATGCAGAAGCCGCCAAAGGCCCACATGGCGGTCGCTTACTAACTCAGGATGACTTTGGGCTGGAAGTGACTATTTACGAAACCGAAGTAGAACCAGAACTGCGTGTGTATCTGTATCAAAACGGTGAGCCAGTCAAAACCTCGGAGCTAAAACTGCAAGTAACGTTACAGCGTTTGGGCGAAGCTGCAGAAGTCGTCAACTTCAGCCCTGAACTGGATTATTGGCTGGGGGATACAGTGATCCGTGAACCACACTCCTTTGAAGTGGAAATCAGCGCCAGTTATCAGGGCAAAAACTTCGAATGGCATTACGACTCTTTTGAAGGCCGCACTGGCTTATCAGAGCGTTCTATGCAAAAAGCCGGTATAGAACTGCAGCAAACCCAGCCAGGGCAAATTCATACTCAGCTGCATTTATTTGGTGTTGTGGCGCCTGTGCCGGAGCAGCAGTATCAGGTTGGCGCTGCTTATGCAGGTGTAGTGCAACAACTGGCGGTCAAAGTTGGCGATAAAGTGACTAAAGGTCAGTTAGTGGCCATAGTGCAAAACCCGGTGAGCTTAAAAAACTACTCTGTTTTTGCGCCAGCAGCAGGTGAAGTAACGGCCAAATATGTCAGTGTGGGGGCTAAAGTTTCAGAACAACCGATAGTCGAAATCAGCGACTTTTCATCGGTTTATATCGAAATGTCAGCTTTCCCCTCGGACACAGAACAGCTGAAGTTAGGGCAGGAGTTTTTAGTCAAAGACTTACATGGCCATCAATCTGCAGTCAGTCAAATCAGCTACATAGCTCCACAAATGACAGGGGGGCATATAGCCCGCGCCCGTGGTGTGTTAGCTAATCCAGACGGCCATTGGCGGCCAGGCATGCATGTCAAAACCGATGTCACAGTGGCGACAGTGGATGCATCTTTGGTGATCAAAAAATCGGCCTTGCAGTTATGGAATGGCAAGACGGTGATTTTTATCAAAGTAGGGGATCTGTTTGAAATCCGTATGCCCGAACTGGGTCGCGCTGACGATAGCCAAGTAGAGGTCTTGTCCGGTGTGCCGCTGGGTGTGCAGTACGCCACCACCAATAGTTTTATCCTCAAAGCCGACGTGATGAAGTCTGGCGCCAGCCATGATCACTAGGAGCTTCTGATGATAAACACTCTATTAAAAACAGCGCTGGCAAGGCCTGTGCTGATCATGCTGCTGACGCTGTTATTGGCAGCGGCTGGCCTGTGGCAGGCGTCCCGTCTGCCGGTTGACGCCGTGCCTGATATCACCAATGTGCAGGTACAAATTAATACCGCAGCTGAAGGTTTTTCGCCGCAGGAAACCGAACAGCGAATTACCTATGCTATAGAAACGGCGATGGCGGGGTTGCCGCAGCTGGAGTACACCCGATCTTTATCCCGTTATGGTTTGTCGCAAGTCACAGTCGTCTTTACTGAAGGCACAGATATTTATTGGGCCAGACAACAAGTGGCTGAGCGGCTGCAAAACGTTCGAAACGAACTGCCAGCGGATATAGATCCTGAAATGGGACCCATAGTCTCAGGCCTTGGTGAGATTTTTTCCTACACAGTCAAAGCTTTGCCCGATGCCAAAAAAGCTGATGGTTCAGCCTACAACCCTGAGGATTTACGCACTATTCAGGACTGGGTGATACGACCGCAGCTTTTGAAAGTACCTGGTGTGACTGAAATTAATACCATAGGTGGTTATGTCCGCGAATATCAGGTGTCGCCTTATTTAGTGAAGTTGCTGGCCTTTAAGCTGACGTTGGATGATTTGGCGCAAGCTTTGGAGCAAAACAACAGCAATGTCGGCGCTGGTTATATTGAACGCAACGGCGAGCAGTGGCTGATCCGATCGCCAGGTCAGCTGAAATCTTTAGAGGATATCAGCCAACTGGTGATAGCCAAGCGCGACGATGGTCCGGTTCGGGTGAAAGATGTAGCCGATGTGGCGATAGGCAAACAACTGCGCACCGGCGCTGCCACTCAGGATGGCAGCGAAGTGGTGCTGGGCACTGTGATGATGCTGGTGGGGCAAAATAGCCGTACTGTATCGCAACAAGTCGCCAGCCGCCTGGATGAAATCAATCTGCGTTTACCCGCCGGTGTGGTCGCTGAAGCCAATTACAACCGCACTACCTTAGTGGATAAAACCATCAGAACAGTGGAAACCAACCTGCTGGAAGGGGCTGTACTGGTGGTGGTGATCCTGTTTTTGTTTTTAGGCAATGTCAGGGCAGCACTGTTAACAGCGCTGGTGATCCCACTGAGTATGCTGTTTGCCATCAGTGGTATGGCGGCCAATAAAATGAGCGGCAACCTGATGAGTTTGGGCGCTATCGACTTTGGTCTGATCGTGGACGGCTCTGTCATAGTGGTCGAAAACTGCTTACGCCAATTAGGCTTAGCCCAGCATCAGCAAGGCCGTTTGCTTAACTTAAAAGAACGTTCTGCAGTGGTATTAGCAGCCACCAAAGAAGTGATGACACCCGCTATGTTTGGGGTTTTTATTATTATGCTGGTGTACCTGCCGATTTTTGCCTTAAGTGGCGTCGAAGGCAAAATGTTCCAGCCTATGGCTTTTACCGTTATAGCCGCTTTGTTAGGTGCTTTAGTGCTGGCTATTACCTTTATTCCGGCTTCCATTGCCTTGTTTGTCAGCGGCAAAATATCAGAGAAAGAAAATACACTGATGCTGGCGTTGCGTCGCGGCTACCAACCTCTATTGGCGCTGTCGATAAAAACACCCTTGCTGGTATCAGCTGTTGCGATACTGCTGCTGAGCACTGCTTTATGGTCGGCCAGTAAAATGGGCTCAGAGTTTTTACCGCAACTGGATGAAGGCGATATAGCCATGCACGCCTTACGGATTCCCGGCACCAGCCTGAGCCAGTCGGTACAAATGCAAATGCAGCTCGAAGCGGACATTGCCACTTTGCCTGAAGTCGCACGGGTGTTCTCAAAAATTGGCACACCTGAAGTAGCCACAGATCCTATGCCACCTAATGTCGCCGATACCTTCATTATTATGAAAAACCAGCAGGACTGGCCCGATCCGGCGAAAACCCGTGCTGAATTTGATGAAAAATTACGAGCCTTAGTGGAGCAAATTCCGGGGAACAAATACGAATTTACCCAGCCAATCGAAATGCGCTTTAACGAGCTAATCGCAGGGGTTCGCACCGATGTGGCGGTGCGTGTGTATGGCGATGATCTGGATACGCTAGCCGAAGTAGGTGAACAGGTTGCTGCTGTGCTTGCTGCTGTGCCGGGCGCTGAAGATGCTCGCATGGAGCAGTCAGCGGGTTTGCCTTTGCTGTCGATAGAACCTCAGCGTGACCACCTGGCTTTGGTGGGTATGGATGTGGCGCAAATGCAGCAACTGATCCAAACCGCTATTGGTGGCCGCCAGGTGGGGCTGATGTATGAAGGCGATAAACGCTTTAAGTTAATGCTGAGGTTACCGGAAGAATTGCGGCAAGACCCGGCTGCTTTGGCGCGTATTCCAGTCACCTTACCAGTCGATGATTCGCCCGAACTACGTTATGTGCCGCTGGGTGAAATCGCCACTATTGCCGAAATCACAGGGCCAAACCAAATCAACCGGGAAAGTGGCAAACGTAATGTGGTGGTGACCGCCAATGTCACAGACCGTGACCTGGGCAGCTTTATCGCCGAAGTACAGCAACGTATGCAGGATTTACCTTTGCCTGATGGCTACTGGCTGGATTATGGCGGTACCTTTAAGCAGTTGCAGTCGGCCACAGAGCGTTTAAGTATAGTGGTGCCTTTAACCCTGCTGCTGATCATTGGCCTTTTGTATGGCGCGTTAAATTCAGTGCGGGATACCTTAGTGGTCTTCAGCGGCGTGCCCTTGGCTTTGACAGGCGGAGTTTTTGCCTTGCTGCTGCGGGATATGCCGTTGTCGATCTCAGCCGCCGTGGGTTTTATTGCCTTGTCGGGTATAGCTGTACTGAATGGCATTGTGCTGGTCAGTTTTATCCGCCAGTTGCGAGATCAAGGATTGGAGCTTTTGGCTGCGCTGGAACAAGGCGCGATGTCGAGGTTAAGGCCAGTGCTGATGACAGCTTTAGTCGCCAGTTTAGGTTTTGTGCCCATGGCGTTTAATACAGGCACAGGTGCTGAAATCCAGCGGCCACTGGCTACTGTGGTCATAGGCGGCATTATCAGTTCCACCTTACTGACCTTGCTTGTGTTGCCAGCTTTATACCGGCTGGTGAATTTCAGAAAGGCTTAAGCAGTAAATCAACAAAGCAGGGACTTTTGACTGAGGTCCCTGCTTTTTTACCACTAAGCTTTCATAAATTACAGCTTAGTTACGTCGGTTTTACTGACATTACAGCTGGCGCTGTTCCAGTATTCTTTATCTTTGACAGACTTGCCCTGGCCTTTTTTTACACCCTTATAGTGTTCACAGACAGGCGGTTTGCCTGCTGCATAATCTTTAATCTTCAGATTACGGATAGTAGCCACATCTTTATAGTTGCTGTTTACCCCAGCTATGCTGCCAATTTTGCCGTTAATGGTAATACCGGATATCGTCAGATAACGTGGGCCGCCATTGTCTGTGCAGTCACCACAAGAGCGCCATAATTTGCCGTTTTCGCCGGTCAAAGTGAAGTTGCCTGTCAGCACTGTGGTGCTGTTTTTTGAGTTGTGCTGAAACACTTTATCAGGTTTACCACCAGGGCCATTGGCACTGTTAAAGGCCATACCACCTTTGACTGTCATGGTTTTACCGTTATTGGTGGCTGCATCTTCACAGATATCCTCCCAGACGACGTTTTCAATAGTGCAGTTACCGCTGCTGCAATGAATGCCGTCGGCTCCGCCGCTGGCTGAAATGCGCAGGTTTTTCACTGTCGCGTTTTTTAGTGTGATCACAGGTTTTTGCCCTTCAGCATCGCTGGCACAACTGCTGCCTACTGTGATACCACCGCAATCTATGCTTTCATTTTCGAAGGTTGCGCCTGCTTTACAGCGGCTGGCATTGGCTGTGGTAGCAAAAGGCTGAAAGCTGAGTTGAGGTACTGTGGCTGATAAGTTAGAAAGATGTTCCTGACCATCGGCATCCACCACTTTGAGCCAATACCAATAATCCTGATTCGGCTCAAAGCTGCTGTCCTGCGCCACTTTTTGGTAAGGATCTAACACCGAAATACGTTCAGCTTGTTCAAATACACTGCTGGTGCTGCGGTAAATTTCCTGTCGGGCCACTTCCTGCACCTCAGTTGACCAGCTCAAATAAGTGTTGCCAGCTTTTTTCGTCAGCATCAGTGTGGTGCTTGGTTCGCTTTGTGCAGCAATAGATAGCGACAAAGGCAATAACAGGGCACAAGTTAATACTTTGATGGAACTGCGTAGTAAGTTCATAGAACCTCCGGTTGTTGTGTTCCCGGCAACACTACGGCATTTATTAACAATAAATACACCATTTAATAACTTAATGCGTTAAGTTTCCAATAGTGAAACTTTTAGCTCAGGAAGGGGTTTTACGAAAATCGCCCGTTTTGTAGCTGGCCCGACTTTATTCTGCAAATCAGCCATTTAGCGTTAAGATAGTATACAACTACAGAGCCCTCTCCTTTAAGCAGGCTTATTACTCAGAGCCCAGCAATGCTCAGCTCTAACGGAACTTCTTATGCAACAATGGTTTAATGCATCCTTGCAACGAAAAATCAGTGGTTTACTGGTGGTGCTGCTGTCGTTTTTATTTGTCGTCATTATTTACTCCATCTACAAACTCAAACTGATCGATGCCGAAATGCACGAAGTGGCTGAAATAGATGTGCCGCTGACGGAAATGGTCAGTGAGCTGGAAATGATGCAGTTAAAGCAGCATTTGCTGATGGAGCAATTCCGTTTGAAAGGCAATCAAGCCAAAGTAGCATTAGAACCCGAGCAGGCTTTTGCGGCGCAGCGGGAAGGGCTGAAGCTGATACTGGCAAAAGCCGAGCGGGTGCTGAATAAAAGCCTGCAACAGCATCAGGTACGTTTTGCTGCGGCTGAACATCAACAAATTCTGGCTAGCATCGAACAGTTTCATCAGCAAAGTGACAGTTTTGAAAGGCAGCTGAAACTAGCCTTGCAGCGCGGTCACACTACGAACCAGCAATGGCTGAAGTTTGAAGAAGAAGCGGCCAGTTTAGATCAAAGCATTGTCGCCATTTTGCGGCATATGGAAAAACTAACGCTCGAAGCTAGCCGTTACACCGATAAACACGAAAACGAATTTATGCTGGTCAATACAGGCCTGGGGTTTTGTGCTTTTGTCATAGGTTTGTATCTAACCTTTTATATTTTGCAGATTTTCCGCCTGCGTATTGGTCGTATTCAAACCGAAATCAAAAATGTGCAGCATTCGATAGAACAGGGTCAACCTATTACCAGCCCGGAATTTCACCAGCCACAGCATCAGGATGAGCTGACAGAACTTGAGCACGACTTAAAAATGATGGTGCAGCGTTTATCTCAGGAAATAAGTAACAGGCAGGAAATAGAGCAACAGCTGCTGGTGCTGGCGACGCGGGATAAGTTAACAGGGGCTTTTAACCGGCATAAATGGGACGAACAACTGCGCATGGAACTCAGCCTAGCGGAACGTGGCAGCGTATTTAGCATTGCACTATTGGACGTAGACTTCTTTAAAAAGGTTAATGATCAATTTGGCCACCATATGGGTGACAAAGTACTGCAGGCTTTAACAGAGCATATCAGCAAGCGTTTGCGTAAAACCGACAGTCTGTTCCGTTTAGGTGGCGAAGAATTTGTGATTTTATTGCCACAACAAAAAGCCGAAGCGGCCTGTCAGTTAGCTGAGATGCTCAGGCAGTCTGTCGCCACTCTGGATGAAACGGGGTTGCCTGCCTTTACCATTAGTTTTGGTGTCACTCAATATCAGCCGCAGGACGATGACGACTCTATCCTGAAAAGAGCCGATCAGGCGTTGTATCAGGCCAAAGCTATGGGCCGGAACAGAGTGCAGCTAGGTTAAAAAACTAAAGACTTCAATTGTTCTGAACGCAACTAAAGATCTGCTGAAAATCGGCATAGAAGTACATACACTGTGTAGATAGTTTGTCTGGGAGCTACGTTATGATACAAAGGTTGATAGGGCTGGTTCTTGTTATTTCCCTGTTTAATCCAGTCGAAGCCAAACCACAATTGCGTTGGTGTCTTGGTACTTTTCCGGGTTTTTATGGCTTTAATGCGGTAACAAAGCAACCTGAAGGGCCTTCGGTACTGTATTTGCAGGAACTGGCCCAAAGAGCCAACTTTACCCTGCTCCCCAGCGCAGAGACTCCGTCCTCACGATGCTTCGCACAAATGGCCGCAGGTGAAACAGATCTGATGATTAATATTCTAAAAACCGGCGCTGGCAGACCTGATATTCATTACATTCCTTTTGCTGCCCGCTGGCCTGACAGGGTGTATTACGCCAGTAGCAAAAATCTGAGATTGGATACTCCCGGGCAGTTAGCCACTATGACTATTGCGACGATCAGAACTTACAAAGTGGCACCAGAAATCCAAATCGTGCTGGATAACATGAAAAAAAGACAGCTGGTGCAGGTGGATTCAGTGCTGACGGCTTTGCAAATGGCGGCGAAACAACGCATAGACGCCGCCTTGTTGCCTGCCACTCAGGTACAGGCTGTGCTTAAAACTAACCCCGAATTAGCTACAGAGATCAAAGAAATAGGCTTCCCTGACGATTTGGTAAAACCCCAGACTATCTACATGGGACTGTCGGTCCACTGTCACTGCCCACAACTGGAAACTGCCATCAAACAAGGCATTCAAAGTATGCGGGCTGATGGCAGCAGTCAGAAGATTTTTGCTGGCAAAATTATTGTTGATTTCTAGCAGCATTAAGTCAGAGCCGGATGGTGGCTGTTGCACTGTATCAGCCGCAGCAGTTTGGCCTGGCTAAAGAATAGCCAAACACCTTGGGAACACAGAACTGTCCTTTACTGTTGCTGATACTTTTCGCACACTAGCTGTTTAGTGAACAGGAGAACGAGAATGGCTAAAGGGATATGGCGATATGGCTTCGTATTGATTTTTTGGTATTGCCAGAGCTGTGCTGCAGCCATTCATGTTCCGATCCAGCTGGAATTTCAACATTACGATCCGCAGACGGTTCAATTGAGCAATGCGGGTAGGTACAACTCCATTACCACCGAAACTAACTTTCTTCTGTTTAAACAATTCTCCAGATCTGTCCCTGTGATTGAAGTTCCAATGGCACGAACAGAGCATATGATGGACAGCGGCGCGTCTATCTGCACCATGGACAGGGTGAAAAACAGCAGTAGAGACGCTAAGTACTTATTCTCTAAACCTGTTAACTTTTATTTGGGTTATAGGCTCTATCAACTGGCGCAGTTTCCGGTTCTTGCAGCTGAGCTACTGAATGAGCAGGGTCAGGTGAAAAGTATTGCGCAGGTGATGCAGGCGGTACCTCAGGCTAAACTGCTGGTTCCAGAGCATTTTTCTTTTGGTGAAACTCTGGATCAGCAAATCCGCCAGTTGCCGGCAAAACAGATTTTGCCACTTGCAGCACCTCACTATCACACTAATTTTATTGGCATGTTTGCTTCAAAGCGGGCGGATTTTGTTATTGCTTACCCGACAGAAATGAACTTGTTTATGCAAAGCAAACCAGAGCTGCATACGCGCAGCTATGGAATTGCAGGTTCGCCTGCGTTGATCACCGGGCATGTGATGTGTTCAGACACAGCCCGAAATCGTCAGTTTATTCAGGCTGTAGATCAGGCGTTAACGACCTTGTATCGGGAAAAAAGCTTTTTGCTGGCTCACACCCGCTATCTGGGCAAACAAGAAGCAGAGCAAGTCAGCCGTTTTATCCGTCAGTATGCCGATAAAGAGCGGCGCTAAACTTTTATCGTTTTAGCTCAAAGGCCTGTACTGAATTTCCGAGAAAAGTAGGTACATACAAAGTGTTAGTGGCTGGGTCCCAGCCAATATCGGCGGTATTGAGCTTAGCAGCTCTGCTGTCCAGTAACTGTTGTATACGGCCATCGGCATAGACGTAATAGACCAAACCAGCCCAACAACTGACAATAAAATCACCATTGCCAACACTCTCCAGGCCATCAGCGCGCTCAGCAAAACCAATAGCAACTTGTGTGACGCTGTTACTGCTGTCGTTTAAATCAAGCTTCAGCAGTTTGTCGCCAGCTGCTATGTATAACTTTTCATCGACAACCTTTAAGCCATTGGCTGCTTCAATATTCTCCAGCCAACTGCTGATCTGGTTTTGCTCCAGCTTATAAATCCGGTTTTTGCGGGTATCAGAAATGTACACTACACCTTTGGCATCAACAGTCACATCGTTTAAAAACACCGAATCCGGTGCTTTAATTTTTTGCAGTATTTTGGCTGAAGCTATATCCACAATCACTACTTCAGTTAAATCGGCTATATAGAGTTTGCCCTGAAATACGGCTAAACCTTTAGGCGCATTCAAACCACCTAACCAGTCCTGCTGCCGAATGCTGCCGTCAGTATTTAAAACGGCTACACCACCTACACCATCAGCTGCATTGCCCTGACCATCAATTTCTGACACAAACAACACCGTATCGGTTTTACCGTTGTGTTGCTGTTGGTACCAAAGCACTGATTCAGGCACCCGCAAATTTTTGGTATGCCATAAAGAGGCTAGTGAAGGCGAGGTCGATACTACTGCTTCGGCCAGTACTGTGGATGGCATTAATAAGGGCAGAGTAAGGCAACACAATAGTGTGATAGAGCTTTTCATTTATATGGTCCGGTAAATTACTTGATTGGCACTACCATACCCAGAGCTGCGCATAAAGGCGAATATGGACCCGCAAAGAGTATAAAAACGCAGAGCGTTATTTCAAATATGGAATTTTAGTCGATCTGGTTGATGGCAAGTCCTGTGAAACTTAATGTCCCGATTAAAGGGTGATGGCTTTAGCTAATCTGAATAGTTTTGTAAGCCAGCAACGAACCGTCTGAATTTTGTTGATAATCAAATAAAAACTCATCGTAGCTGTTGCCAAAGACTGTGTCGCGGCCAGCGCTTAAGGTGGTGTCCTGAATACCACGGCTGCTGTATTCAGTGTGAGTGGTGCAAATTTCTGTGGTGAATGCATCCGGGAAGCAAAACTGTGAAACCACCTCATCGTTGTTGTTATTACGTACACGAAAGTGGATATGAATAGTGCGGCCTGAATACCAGCCAGGGAAACAAGATTTAAAGTTGACCCTGCCGTTGTTGTCGGTAATTTGAGTGCCTCTGAACCATTTTGAGCGCAAGGCTTCGCTGTTATTGCCGGTGCAAAACGAGCTGGAAAAACCGCTGCTGTCGCTGCTGCCATTGGTATCACCTGAATAAATACCTTCCACATCACAGTGCCAGACTTCCACTTCAAGGCCTGATACCGGCTCACAACTGTTGTCGATCACCCGTAAACACAGCTGCATCGGCAAGCCGCCTTGTGCGTCGGAAATATCATCCAGTGTGTTCGCTGTAAAGTAACAAGGGCCTTCAGTTAAGTTTTTGGTTAAGGCGACGGTACAAGCAGTGCCTAATGCAAACAGACTGTCGTCCGGGAAATTTGCCGTCATAGCGGCTGTACCGCCAGTGGCCCAACTGGTGCTACTGCCTGTTGAACTGCCGCTTGAGCCGCCACTACCCGATATACCTGAGTCGCTGCTGGTTGTTTCAGTACTGTCTGAGCTGCCACCACAAGCCACCAGGCCAATCAGCGGAATACTGGCTAAGCCTAATCCAAGCTGCTTAATAAAACGTCGCCTGGATGTATTGGTAGTTAATGAGTTTTTCATGGCGTTTTGCTCCTCTGCCTGTGATTTCATTGGCTATGACGCTGCATGGCAGAGCAGGGTTCAGGCATAAACTTAACTTTACCTTTGCAGATAAAAGCTGATGTTTCTCAATCGAAATTGATGGTTCTCGTATTGGGGGGAGAGTGTTGAATTACAGCAACTTTTGCCAGTAGCCGACATCGCGCCACTGTTCAAATTTAAAGCCAACCTGCTGAAAATGGCCGCATTTCTCGAAACCAAATTTTTCATGCAGCGCTACACTTTGTTTATTAGGTAAAGTGATGCCACCTATCACCAGATGCAAACCCAAAACTTTTAGTTCAGCCAGCAGTTGCTGATACAACTGACTGCCCAGGCCTTTGGCTGTCACACCTTCTTTGACATACACAGTGCTTTCCACCGAAAACCGATAAGCTGACCTTACCCGCCACTTTGTCGCATAGGTATAACCCAGCACTTCACCGTTTTGCTCCAGCACTAACCAGGGCAAGCCATCCGCTTTTACCTGCCCAATACGCTCCGCCATCTGTTCAGTACTAACAGCTTCTTCTTCAAAAGTGACACTGGTATTCAGCACATAGTGGTTATAAATGGCTGCAATAGCTGTGGCGTCTGCTGAGGTTGCACTACGGATCATGTTGTATCTCCATTAAATACAAGGTTTTGCGTGCTTCAGATACAACAATGCCAGTCATCAGACTGGCATTGCAATAGAGCCTTTGTAGTGAAAAGCTTATTCCGCTATCAAACCATAATCGCGGCCTAACACCTCAATAATTTCGGCTTTAGGGTTAGCGGCTAATTCAATTTTACGGCCTGTGACTTTTTCCGCTATGCCAAGGTATGTGCGGGAAATATCCATCATTACTTCCGTCGGTAGGGCGTTGTCGCGGGCGAGTGCCGCACGCTCTGGCATACGATCTTTATTCAGCATAATGTCCGGATCAGGGAAGTTACTCAACAGCCATTGGCGGAAGCCTTCTTTGGATTGCTCTACTATGCTGCCGTTGCGCCAGCTGGCGCCATCCCAAATACGTGAGCTGTCTGGGGTACCCACTTCGTCCATATAAATCAGTTTGCTGTTGCCGTTAGCATCGTTGACATAACCAAATTCAAATTTGGTATCGACAAACATCTGATCCAGCGCAGCTAAAGCGTCGCTTATCACAGCAAAACCTTGTTTTAACAGGGTTTCGTACAGACTGATATCGGATAATTGTTCAAAACCAAAAGCAGCGCTATGGCGTTCAATATCGGCGCGGGAAATGTTTACATCGTCGGCTTCAGGTACACCGGCCAGGCCAGTCATAATACCTTTGGTAGACGGAGTAATTAAAATCTCTGGCAGTTTTTGGTCTTTTTGCAGGCCTTCAGGCAAGGTAATACCACAGAATTCACGTTCGCCTTTGCTGTAAGCACGCCACATAGAACCCGTAATGTACTGACGGGCTATGGCTTCAATTTTCAGCGGACGGGCTTTTTGCACTATCCACACCAGCGGGTGCGGAATGTCCAGAATATGACTGTCGGCCAGGCCATGTTGTTTAAACAACGCAAACCAGTGATTAGAAATTGCATTGAGCGCCGCGCCTTTGCCCGGTACGCCATCTAAGCCATTTTCGCCATGCCAGATGCAGTCAAATGCAGAAATACGGTCACTGATGACCATAATGGCCAGCGGCGTGTCTGGTGCTACAGGGTAGTTTTTTTCCCGGATCAACCGCGCGCTGTCAGCGGCAGTCAGCCAGTACACACTGCGAACTTTACCTGAGTGAACAGGTAAATCTGTACGAATAGGCAAGTCGTCATTGACCGCCAGGACCTGAGTTGCAAGAGTCATCTTCACTTCTTCTGTGGCTGAAAAAAGGCGCGGTGGAGTTTAACAGAAACTATGGGTGAACTGAATCGGTCTGCAGCATAGCTTTGGGGTAAAAATTCTGGACGCCGACTTTTCAAAATAGCTGCGTTCGAGGTTATTCCGCTATTTTTTGTTGGGGTAGGCAGCAAACTTACACGAACGCATAAACAACCTGGCGTTACAGTGTTAACTCCAGACTCACTACTGCAGTACAAGGCATTAAAAGGCCCTGCCACAGAAAAATCAGATCAGCTGAAAACAGCTACTCACGGGACAAATAACTGTTTTATATCTTTTTTTTATCACACTAAAGGAGTAATTTGTCTGGCTTATGCTATGGCTGTATTTGTCCTACCATTGTCCCGGAACAGTTCAGCGCCATTTCCGCATGCACTAGATGGAGTTTTTTATGCCTGCAAATGATGACGTCATCCGCAGAAACAATGTCAAAATAACAGGCTCTGGCCAGCAGGTGATGCTGATGGCGCATGGTTTTGGTTGTAACCAGATGATGTGGCGTTTTCTAACCCCAGAGCTGAGCAGCCAATACAAAATAGTGCTGTTTGACTATGTTGGGTCGGGTGGTTCTAACCTTGCTGCTTACTCCAGACAAAAGTACTCCGATCTGGAAGGTTATGCCCAGGACATTATCGATATCTGTAACACTCTGGATTTACATAATGTGGTGCTGGTTGGACATTCGGTCAGCAGTATCATCAGTTTAATCGCAGCACAGCAAATTCCGCAGCGAATTCATAGCCTGGTGATGGTGTGTCCTTCGCCTTGTTTTTTAAATTATCCGCCGGATTATCTGGGTGGTTTTAATCGCGAAGACTTAACTGAACTAGTTGATTTAATGGATAAAAACTACATAGGCTGGGCCCAGTATCTGGCGCCTTTAGTGGCTGGCAATGTAGATAAAGACTTTGTCAGTAACGAGCTTGCAGAAAGCTTCTGCAGCACCAACCCCATCACAGCCAAAAACTTCGCCAAAGCTACTTTTTTCTCAGACTACCGCTCTTTATTACCACTGAATAAACATCCGGTATTGCTGCTGCAAAGCCAAACCGACGCTCTGGCGTCTTTGTACATCGGCGACTATATGCATAAACACACTCCAAAAAGTGTATTGCAGGTGGTGCAGGCCAAAGGCCATTGTTTGCATATGACGCATCCACAACAGGTGGCTGGCCAGATTCAACACTTTATGCAGTCCTTACAGCCAGATGAAAGCAAAGCATGACGGCTGAATTTGCTCTGGACGATTTCCCTACTGGTTTAGTGGTGACCACCCTCGAAGACCGCGAAATTCTGTTTGCTAACCAGTATTTTTATCAGGTCAGCCAACAAGAGCCAAAAAGCGGCGCCCGTATTGGTTTGGTATTTACTGCCGCGTCCAAAATTGTGATCGAAAGTTTTGTTATGCCTATGCTGCTGCATCAGGGGTACTGCGCAGAAATCCAGTTAACCCTTGAAACCAAAGCCGCAGAGCGTGTGCCTGTATTGGTTAATGCCCGTATTGTGGATAACGGCAACCGGCTAATTTATTGGGTGATTAGCACAGCACAACAGCGCGATAGCTTGTATCAGGAATTGGTGAACCTGCGTAACGATTTAGAGCTAAGGGCCGAGAAGCTGGAAGTGTTGTCGCAAACGGATGAACTAACAGGCTTACTGAATCGCAGAGCTTTTGTCTCCAGAGCCACAACGCTGATCAAACAAGCGCTGCGGCATAAACTACCCTACTCATTTTTTATGATCGACATCGACCACTTTAAGCAAATCAACGACCAGCACGGTCACGACGTCGGCGACGAAGTGTTGCATAAAGTGGGGCAGTTGCTGGCGAAAAACAGCAGAGAAAACGACGTGCTGGCCCGTATTGGCGGCGAAGAATTCGCCATCATCACCCTCAATCAAAGCAGCGAATCCCCAATCCAATTCGCCGAAAAGTTGCTGTCGATGATCCGGGCTGAAAAAATACAAGGCATTGATGTAACAGTAAGTTTAGGCTTGGCTATCTCAGCAAAAGCCAGCTTTGAGCAGCTGTACAAAGGCGCAGATATTCTGCTGTACGAAGCAAAAAACCAGGGCCGCGACAGACTGGTGTGGCGGGATATTGATAATAATTGAGCTGAAGCTGGTGGAATAGTCTGGCTTAGAGACTTGGCTTTACCCTAAAGCTTTGTAATAGTGGACCTATTCTGGCGTCAGCCATACACAAGGATCGCAGCTTAGGCATGAGCAGTAACATCGATATTTATCATCAGGTCGCCGAAGGTTTTGCCAGCCAATACAATGCGTTAAAACCTGAAGAGGTGCATCAAAGTTGGCGCAGTTTCTGGCCTGCTGCCGATGCTTTAGTGCTGGATATTGGCGCTGGCAGTGGCCGCGATGCGCTCTGGCTGGCACAACAAGGCTGCGAAGTATTTGCGGTGGAACCTGCCAAAGCCTTACGTGCGTTAGGGCAACAACAAACCGCTACTTTAGAAACTGCTCAAAATAAACCAGTGCATTGGCTGGACGACAGGCTGCCAGAGCTAAAAACTGTGCTGCAACTGGGGTTGAAGTTTGACCTGATTTTAGTCAGCGCTGTTTGGATGCACCTGACCCCAGCCGAACAAGAACGTAGTTTTCGTAAATTATCCAACCTGTTAAAAGCCGGTGGCCGTTTAGTCATTAGCCTGCGCCACGGCGATTTTAACGACGGTCGCACTGCGTATCCAGTCAGTATTCACAGCATAGAGCAGTTCTGTGTACAACATGCGCTTGAGCTGAGTTTTCAGCAGCAAGGCACCGATGCTATGGGCCGCGAAAACGTACAATGGCAAACTGTTGTCTGTACTTTGCCGGACGATGGCAGCGGTAGCTTAAGCCAGGTGCGGCATATCATTTTAAATTCGTCCAAATCCTCTACTTACAAACTGGCGCTACTGCGAACTTTGGTGCGTATTGCCGATGCTCATCCGGGAGCAGTGCTGGATAGCAGCAGTCAGCAAATTATCTTACCTGTCGGCTTGGTGGTGCTGTATTGGATCAGGCAATTTAAGCGCTTGCTCGATGGGTATAACCTGCAACAAAACTCTGATCCTTCAAAGCGTTTAGGTTTTCAAAAAGCCGATGGCTGGGACTTATTAACACATCTGGCGGCAGATGATTTTGCCATAGGCGCTTTATTTACAGGCCCTGATGCTAAGGCGCTGCAAAAGTTATTTAGCCATTGTATCGATACTATCCAGCAAGGCCCTGTGACTTTTATCTATCAAAAAACACCGGATAACCCGCTGTTTGCGATAGAGAAAAAACGCCGCACTGCTACAGAGACTGTGCTCATCGACAAGGATTTCCTCGCTAGCTTTGGCCATTTTATTATCCATCAGGACAAACTCTGGCAGTGCATGCGTCACTACGGCTGCTGGATTGAGCCTTTATTAACCCGGCAATGGGTAGATGAAATGGCCAAGTATCAGCTGAATAAAGCACGGGCGCTGCCGCTTGAAACCTACTATTTAAGCCTGCAATGGCTGGAGCAAAAACGCGAAACTGCCGCAGTGCGCGACAAAGTAACGATGCTACAACAACAAGGCGAGCAAGTGCTGTCGGTTTGGAGTGGCAGCACACTAAAACAATTCGACATAGACCACTGCCTGCCATTTTCCTATTGGCCCAATAACGATCAGTGGAATTTATTACCTTGCACAGCTAGCGAAAACCGCAGCAAAAGCGACCGCCTGCCGGGCCGTGACTTACTGCAACATAGTCGTGGCCGCATTAACAACTGGTGGCAACAAGCCAACACCACTCAGGCAGAACAACGTCGATTTTTCACCGAAGCTAACTTGTCTTTACCCGGCCTCAACAACCAAAACAACGACTTTGAGCAAGTATTCGAAGCCCTGCAGTTTTTGGTGTTTGGCGTGAAGCAGAGGCTTCAGGTGGGGGAGTGGCAGGTTGGGTAAATGTTAGGGATTGAAGTTTTTTAGTTTCCGTAATAGGGTTGATGCGGAAGTGATAAAGGAGGAGCAGTTATGCTGTCTGCCACGCAAGTAGGAGAACTGTTGGGAAATTATGGCATTCCTGGCTTATTCTTATTGGTGCTTTTCTACGTCTTAATTAACTTTGAGAATATGTTTAAATCTTGGACTGTATTCAGAACCAGCAGGATTGCTGTAATCAAACAAGCTCTAGAAGCGTCAGCAGAAAATCCAGCGCTGCAGCAATGCTACAAAACAGAACTTGAAACCGAACATTTTCGATTAGTCAGCGGAATTGTGGCAACGCCGGAATACAGAAAATCCGTACTGGAAGTACTAAGTAAATCCGAAGGAAAGCTAACTCTTAATATGATCCGAAGGTCACAAGAATTCAAAGATCTGGATTCCTCTGGTGTCAGCATACAGCTGGCAACACGGCATTATGTTTGGAAATTGATAGCCTTGCTCTTCGGAATAGTTAATTTTTTGATGGCTTTTTTATCATTGAGCTATTTGATTTACTGGGCAATTTTAGAAGTTGCCGACGCAGACTATCACCTGTTTGGAATTTACTTTTTACTCTTTTCATTCGGCGCATATTTTTTTATCCGAGAAGTCTGGTCTTATAACAATGCTATGAAGGTGAAACATGTGTTGGATTGTTTGGATTCAGAGCATGGTAAAGCTAGTTAGTTTTATTCGGCAACGTGGCTAGGAGCGGGTTTGATATTCACATGGAACTTTTGAGGTAAGCTCTTGCGGTGTGCATCATTTCCGCAGTTCCTTCACTGATAATATGCACTACCTTACTCAAAGCGAAGACAGGTCTACAATTCATAACCTAAACGGTTATATTCTGTAGACCTCGACACCAAAAGCACTAGTTTTCGCTGCGTGAGCTTTGGTGAAAGCTCTGCCTTTTGCCCCTTAGGTAATTACTGGCTTTCCCGAAACTTCTGAAAAGCACCAAATGGCGCAGTTCTCTCAAACTGCGCCATATTTAGCAACAAAAACTGGCGCAGTTCTATAAACTGCGCCACAATTGCGCCATTCAGTATTAAACTGCGCCAATTTATTTATGTCAGTCACTACTCAAGAGTTGTTTCACATCATTAGTCAGGCCACTGAAGGGCTTAGTTTGGCTGATCTACAGAGCAGTTATCCTGCTATTGCCCGCCGTACTTTGCAGCGCCATATTGCCAAGCTGATTGAGACAGGACAAATCAAAGCTGTAGGTGAGGGGCGGGCCAGACGTTATTTTGTCGGTACGCGCAATACCATAGGTGTAGCCATGCCATCAGACCAACAGAGCCAGGCTGACAGTTTTCCGGCTTTTATTCCGTTGTCTGCCGATAGCAGGGATATTTTGGCCTATATCGACCAGCCTGTAGAAGCTCGTAAACCTGTGGGGTATCAGCGCGATTTTCTTGAGGCTTACCAGCCGAATCAAAGCTGGTATTTGTCGGAGTCGCTGCGCAGGCAGTTGCATAAAATGGGCAAAACTACGGAGCTGGCACAACCTGCAGGAACCTACAGCCGTGCCATTTTGAACCGATTGTTGATTGACTTGTCCTGGGCGTCCAGTCAGTTAGAGGGCAATACCTACTCCAGGCTCGACACGCTGGAGCTGATTGAACATGGTAAAGCCGCTGCGGGCAAAGCCGTACTGGAAACGCAGATGATCCTGAATCATAAAGCCGCTATTGAACTGCTGGTGGAAAATACTGATACAGCAGGGTTCAACCGCTACACCCTGATGAATTTGCATAGTACGTTGGCGGAAAACTTATTGCCTAACCCTGCAGATGAAGGCCGGATTCGTCAGCATGCGGTGGATATAGGCAAAAGTGTGTACCGGCCTTTATCTGTGCCGCAGCAGATTGACGCTATGCTGGATTTGCTGCTTGAGAAGGTGAATCAAATTCGGGATCCGTTTGAGCAGTCGTTTTTTATGCTGGTGCATCTGCCTTATTTGCAGCCATTTGCGGATATCAATAAACGCACCTCGCGCCTTGCCGCCAACCTGCCGTTGTTTCGGGTCAACTTGTGCCCGCTTACCTTTTTGGATGTTCCGGAACAGGCCTACAGCAGGGCCACTTTGGGCCTGTACGAGCTGACCAGAGTCGAATTGTTGCGCGACCTTTATGTTTGGGCTTACGAGCGCTCTACGCAGGAATACATCGCCATCCGACAGGATCTGGCAGAACCCGACCCACTGCGCCTGAAATGGCGCGAGCTGTTGAAACAAAGTATTCGTCAGGTGGTGTGTGATCCAGCTACAGATCCTTTGGTTGTTATTCAGCAGCAGGTAGCTTTACAAGTGCCACAGCCACAGCAAGCCGCTGTGCAGGCTTTGATTATTGAAGAGCTGCGCCGCTTACATGAAGGCGTATTAGCGCGTTATGGCTTACGGCCTTCAGACTTTGCTAAGTGGAAGGCGGAACAAAGGCACTAACAAGGTTGTAGGAAAAGGCGCTGCTTCTTTTTGTGCGGACAGAGCCCTTTGCCTGACTATGCGAAGTGCATTGGCCAGTTGCTCCGGATAACAAATAACCCGACACTGCATAGCAACAGAGTTTTCTATGAAAAATGCATATCCGGCTGATTTTTCTGGTAAACCTTTTACATCGAATTGACGTAAACTAAGTTCACTTAGCCAGAAGAGTAATAAATCTGCGATGCGTTATATCAACAGCCCCAACTACGACCATAAGCAAAACGACAAAATTGGTATTTTGCTGACCAATTTAGGCACTCCTGATGAGCCAACTCCTAAGGCACTGAAGCGTTATCTGAAGCAGTTTTTATCGGACCCAAGAGTGGTGGAAGTACCGCGTTTATTGTGGTGGCTGATTTTAAATTGTGTGATTTTGCAATTCCGGCCACGTCGCTCGGCCAAAGCTTATGCCACTGTTTTTACCGACCAGGGCTCGCCGCTATTATTCAATACTCAGGCGCAAAGTGACGCTATTGCTGCCCAGCTGCAGCAACAAGGCATGCAAAATGTGGTGGTTGATTTTGCCATGCGTTATGGCAACCCAAGTTTTGATACTGTGCTGGATAAAATGTTCGCTCAGGGCGTGCGTAAGCTATTGGTGTTGCCTTTGTATCCACAATATTCGGGTTCTACTTCGGCTTCGACTTTCGATGAGCTGGCCACTAATTTTATGCGTCGGCGCTGGTTACCTGATTTACGTTTTATCTCGCATTATCCTGACTACGCGCCTTTTATTCGTGCCGCTGCGGAAAAAATTCGCCAGCACTGGCAACAACAGGGTCAGGCCGACAAACTGATTTTGTCTTACCATGGCATTCCAAAACGTTATTTACTCAATGGCGACCCTTATCACTGTGAATGTTATAAAACTTCGCGCTTAATTGCTGAGGAGTTGGGGCTGACCAAAGATCAGTACCTCACTACTTTCCAGTCGCGCTTTGGCCGCGAAGAATGGTTAAAACCTTACACAGATGAAACTTTAAAGGCGTTGCCAGCGCAAGGCGTAAAAAGCGTTCAGGTGTTTTGCCCAGGCTTTGCTGCCGATTGCCTTGAAACTATTGAAGAAATTGGCGAAGAAAATAAAGAGTATTTCCTGCATGCTGGCGGTGAGCGTTACGAGTACATCACAGCACTGAATGCCGAACCTGCGCATATCGACGCTTTGTGTCAGCTGATTCAGGACAATCTGCAAGGCGGCTGGCAAGTAGAAGCTGATGCGCAGCGTGCAGTTCGGGCTGATGAGTTGCGGGCGGAGAAGTAGTAGGGGTAGGGTAAGTGGATTATTGAAACGGCTGAAGGGATTGAATGCCAAAAACATCAAAACCACCTGAAAAGGTGGTTTTGATGTTTTGTGGTGACGCCGCAGGATTACTCGGCGCTTCCTGCGCCTCGCCCGGTCGGGCCGTCTTCGCAAGCGAAGACGTTCAAAAATGCTCCCGGCATTTTTGTGTCTCACCCGATCCTTGGGGTTCGCCTGCTTCGCAGGCCAGCTAAAGCTGTCCAAAAACGTTCCAGACGTTTTTGTGACTCGGTACATCCATGTACCTCGCCCTGCCGGGCGTCGCTTCGCCCCGTCCCAAACGGCTGTCCTGCGTACTACTCGTATCATCCTGATATTCGCCCTGACGGGCCAGCGGAGCTGTTCCAATTTGCTCCCGGCAAACTGGTGGTCGAAGGAGGTTCGAATCTGTGGGTATCGCAAACAATCAGGATTGCTCACCCCATCCATGCGGTTCGCCTGCTTCGCAGGCCAGCTAAAGCTGTCCAAAAATGCTCCCGGCATTTTTGTCGAACGGCAGGTTCAAATCCGATAGGGTGCTTTAAACGCAAAAACCACCTAAAAAGGTGGTTTTGACGTTTATGGCGCACCCATCAGGTTCGAACCTGAGACCTCTGCCTCCGGAGGCAAGAGGTCTTCTACACATGCTAATCAAATAGCTTCATAATAATGTGTTTAAAATCAATGTATTGACTATTAAATTTCGTGGTTTAAAAATAAGCGTTAGGCGATTAATGTCTATTTAAGGCTGATATTAGCACATATTTCTGTCACAATCATTGCACTTTAGAAATTATGATTTTTGACACCTGTTCCCGTGAGGCATAGGATAGTTAAGTCGTGACGATTTATAACAAGGGCATGCGAATCTCTCAGTTTGAATGAGCCGGATGAGTACATCTTCTTGAGAACTGGTTTTCTAATGAAATTATCAATGCTTGGTGTAAGCCAAGCATAATTCAAACTGAGTGATTCGTATGACGGTGTTGGAAATCGGAAAGACTGATGTATGGATTACAAATTGATTATTCTCAAGAGATTCAGGTATGGCGCGTAATAGTTTGAATCGGAACTACACAGAATATTGATGCGAGTCTGCCCTGTTGGCGGAAGGCCATATGCAAGCGCTGAGAAACATAGATCTGCGTACTGAAAGGAAATTATATGCGGTTGAAGCAACTAAGTTTTGAACAATTGGCAGGGCTTCACCCCAAATTAGACGTGAACATAAAAGTTACCAGCCAGCTTATTTATACCGCCAAGTATGAGGATTTCAGCCCTGCAGGATTAGAGAGAATGCTCCTGTTGTACCCTATTCATGTTATCAGGCAAAGGAATGACGATAATGTGTACGATGTTGTTGCGGGCTTGAGACAATATGAGTTGCTGTGTGTATTTCACGCTTTGCAAAACGTCGAAAACAGTCAGCATTCGACAAAGTTTTTACAAACTATCCAAGTTATTGAGCACGACAAACTAGCGGCGAGACAAATTCATGAATTAGCGTCTTGTGATATTGCCGGAAGTGCGCTGTTATTTTCGCTTGGTACTAAAGTAGTTGCTCAGCTGGAAATCATTAAAAATAGTCTAGAACCAAAAATTGTTGAGCAATTTCCCAAATTTAATTCCGGACGGCGGATGGCCGATCGTGGAAGTTAGGAGAGGGATGCTATGGCCGTCTACACTGAATTCGATAATGCATTTAACCTCCTCAATATTAAGGAAGAGGAGCGACTGCATTACGCTAAACTGCTTAGGAAGCTCGATACACCGCAAGACTTAAAATTCGTTCAAGGCGTGCTGAAAAACTTTGTGGATGCTTATCTCGGTGCCTGGCTCGAAGATATTAGTATTAGCGATGAGTTAGTGTTACAAACGCATCACTCGTTAAATTTAGCAAAATCATTGTTTCTGCATATTCAAGACTATCCAAATCTGGAAGCAATGATGCGTGACCCTGCCATAAAGGCTCTGTCAGAGTTAATGTGGGGAAAATTAACCAAGAATCCATTGTACCCTTTACATTACCTGCTGAACGACGAGAATCCTGACTTTTACAAATGGTTACGTCAGGTGCTTTTTATTATTCCTCTTCTGGTTCGGGACAAAACTCGTGCTGAAGAGCGACTGCAACATTATGAATATGAAGATTTAAGCGTCTTTTTCCGTGAGATGACCGAAGATGACATTGCTATTAGTTGGTTAAAAGAAAAGGATTGTTCCACCTGTCGAAATTTGAAGGAGTTTATCGGGTGGCTCTATGAATACCGACTTTATTATCGGCGGCAACAGAAAATTACCCTATCGGATCTCAGCTTAAAGGGCCGTAAATCAAGTTCAGATTTAACTCAAAATGCCATAGCCGTTTATCACCAGATCACAGAGTGCATACGCATACTCGAAATTCCGTTGGGTTATGAAAAACGACGAAGAGCTGGTGGCTCCCGCAGTCCCGGAGATAACCGTTCTTCGCCTGAGCTAATCTCTTTGCATGGCGTAACTGCACTTGAAGGGGATGCGATAGTTCAGATTGAGACATTGCCAGATGAACATGACAATGACAGCGTACTCTACTCTATTCTTCAAACACAACTTGATGACGAGCATGTTCAAGCAGGAGAGGAAGTATATGAACAGCAGCAGAGTGAAATTTATATTTTTGCTGAACATGAGCCACTTGAATCTTATATTGCTGCATTTCATGGCCGACGTTTGTCTAAGGCCGTCATACGGAAACTTGAGCGTCAGCATCAATATCTGACAACCGACAGGCATTGCCTGTCAAACGCTGAAGTTTATCAATTACTTACTTGGTGTCGTCAGGATAAATCCGACTATAAGACTGCCGAAGCGGCTATGGTCATTGCAACCGCTTTTTTCACGGCATGTTTACCAGTAAACCTGCAAGCCGCAGTTGATAGTTTATATCTTGATGGATATCCCAAATTAAGTTTGGAAGTATCTGTTATCGCGTTACCGGTATTTTCTGTGTTGTATGCGCCTTCGTTTGAAAAAACGGATCCCGAAGAAGAACTTCTGATAGACACGCAGAGCAAGAGTGATAAACGGCATGGGCTTCATTTACCTATGCATGATGAGTTGCAGCGTGCATTTGCTCGGCATAGTGATTATTCTGGTTATCTGTGGGACAAATCAGGTAGGCCGTTGTTACAAAGTGAGTTCTGTAGGCCTGATCAAACATTACAGAAGTTTATTTATGCGCAAACTGGCATGGATATAACAGCACATAAAATTGCCAACTATTTATTCTTGAGAGCCTGTAGCATGTTTGGCTCTGCTTGCGCTACGTTTATGTTCGGTAGGCCAGCGCCTGGTAGTCAGGCCAGACTTTATTATACTTCTCTTCCTGCTTCGCTAATTCAGCAGCGTTATCGCGAATTAATTAATAGGGTAATGCAAGATGCGGGCTTAGATACATCGACTTTATTCGATAAATCAGTTCTGGATCAGGAGTTTCAGATTGGTTGTCGCAATGCACCTGAGCAGTTTCATTACAAACATTTATTGTCAGGACTTTACAACGAATTACAGATACTCAGAAAGAATGTGCTTGGTACCGATTGGATAACATTTCATAATCGATATACAGCATACTGCATCATTGCTCAAGGCCTACTGACGGGTTTAAGACCCACTCATTCGGGGTTTATTCCTCTTCACCAAATGTTGTTAGATGCAAAGGTTGCAATTATTCGTGATAAAGATAACGCAGATGAGTATCACACAAGAACGATCCCACTACATCCTGTAGCTATCAAAATTGCTGAGGCCTATAGCGCACATATTCACGCCGTTCTTGGCAGATTACATCGTATTGGATTACTCAAACAATGGCAATTTATGGGACAACCCACCCCATTTTTTTTTACGAATACCAAAACATTGGACGATTCGTATAAGGTTGCACTTATGCCATTTCGTCCACGTTTATTGAGTCAAGAAGTTGAACCTTACTTTACATTGCCACCAAACAGTAATCGTAAGCTTTTGAGATCATTATTTGAAACAAAGACGGTTCCATCTTTGAGCATTGACGCATTTCTGGGACACGGGAACTTAGGGGAGACTTTTTGGCATCAGCACAACACTTTCTCGCTAAATGATATACGTCTTACATTATTTCCTCATCTTGATGATTTGATTAAATCAATCAACATTCAGGTTATCCAAGGGATTTCTGTATGACCTTCTTTGAGTTAGCTCCAGTGCTACAAGCTCTTATACTATCGGTGTCGAAGCGAAAAGTAAGAGATATCCGTGATGGCTTTTTGCAGATATCGCAGGGGGATTACTCTAAAGTTTTTTGGCGGCTTTATGACAGGAATATTCGTGACGAGATGGGAAAGCAGGCTTCAGCCAAAGAGGCAACTGAACTGACTCATCAACTGAACCAGTACATTCTCGCAAATAGGCAACGGCTTGCAGCCAGATTTAGTCTTAAAAACCCAATACTGATAAAACGGCCTAAACCTCCTATGCGTGAACATCATGGTCAGTATTTGCCAGAGTTAGACCATTTAGACAGGCAACTATTAAAAGATCCAGATTTCGGGTATTTAGCTCTGAGTATAAATTCTGGTTCTGTTAAGAATGCTCCGTTTTATACTGGCCAACTGTTGTATGCGTCAGCACGTTTTGGTGGACTACTTAGATCAGATCTACTGAAAAGTATGCTCCTTTGTGTAAGTACAGATTATCCAAATATCTTCAATAAGATTGTATGGTTACAGTTAACTGGTGACTTGAATGAGGAGTATCAATGGCTACCCGATCCAATAAGTAGTGCTCTTCTCCCACGTTACTTTAAGTTAAGAACAGATAACAATTGGTGTGATGATCCCGTTTTTAAGCAACTCAACTGGCTCACCTGTTTGAGACAGTTTTTGCGTCAAAGTGGCTGCTCGCTATTGAGTCGACTAAGTTCAAAGCAAGTCTTTGAACTTATTGCAGCTCGATTATCATTAAGCCACACACCATGTCACTTGCCTGTGATGACGGGGGAGGAGCCTAATCTTATGTTGGCGCGTGATAATTTTCTGCGCTTATTGGGAAGGTCTCAGCAGGTTTCAGCAAATAACGTATCTGGAAACGAACCTACTTTTGATTTACCAGGTACTACGGGTATAAAAGAACTGCGATCTCAGGTGATAACAAAGGCGATAACTGACTGTGCAGCAGTGATGAAACTGGTAAAACGCGAGCTATTGTTATTTAACAAACAGTATTTGAATCAAGATAGACATGAGGCTGTTAACTTCCCCGCAGGGCTGTCACTTAGTGCTCTCTCTGCAAAAATAAAAGTGATAGCAAAAGACGATTCACTCATCTTATTACCGATAACGAGCTTATTAATTCAATGGGTTGCATTACGCCTCACGACGCAAAACAAGTGGTCAGGTAAGCTTAAGCCAAGCACAATTGTGACATACCTAAATAGTATATTTGCTTCTTTAAGCCGTTCATTTGGTGCCTATAACCCGCTGGCGTTAGGTGCAGATACACTGGACGAGCATTACATGGAATTGATTGAGGAAGCTCCTAAGCTTCGTGCTCAAATACTTCGTGCCAAAATACTGCGCGACTTCCACCTTTTTTTAGAACGAGAATACAATATTTCCCCAAGTTACGTATGCTCGACCATGGTGATGCAAAGCAGCAAAAAAATGCCGCTGATGGTCGACGCTAATATCCTGCTACCTGTTGAGTATCAGGCGGCATGCCTACAACTTATCGAACGTACCAAGTTATCGACTGAGCCTATAAAACAGTACATTCAATTATTACTGCTTGTACTTGGGTTTCGTTGCGGTTTAAGGCGACGTGAGGCTTTATTTTTACGCGTAGTTGATTTACAAACGCCAGGAAGTAATCCCTATCAGGTAACGCCACTGACAGAGTTGCTTATCCGCCCGCATAAAGCTCGTCAATTAAAAAGTAGTGCCTCAGAGCGCCGGATACCTCTCGGCACATTATTGTCTCCAACCGAACGTGAGTGGTTTAATCACTATCTGAAACTTCGCTCAAATTGGCCAGAAACACTTTATTTGTTTAGTGACACTGCACTGGATGAACCATTAGATGCAGACATCGCTTTTACATCTATTGTGAGACTACTCAGGGTAATTACCAAAGATGCTGGTTTTCGTTATCATCGCCTGAGGCATAGTTTTGTCAGTTGGACATTCTGGTATTGGCAACAGCACAAATATGCCAACGCCCATCCACTGAAGCAGTTTCTGGCACATGAAGTGATGGAACACTTGCCTGAGGCGCGGCATCAGTATTTTAGCCAAGCATCAAACTCTGCAATCAGAGGGGAGTTACATGCTGTCAGTGCAATGGCGGGACATTCCAGTCCATCAATGACATTACTGCATTATCTCCATTCTATGCAGTGGTGTTATTCGGCCGAATGTTGGCGTGATTACTCACTGAATTTAGATACAACAGCGCGGCTCTTGGATATACCGCGTCGGACATTTTTTGACCGTCTCGATAAACTGGGAATGCCAGTATTACTAAGCGAAGCGCTCGCACCATGGTGCCATGAACTTTCAGACGAGCAAGAGGGTGCAACGGCCCTCATCAATGATGACAGTTACGAGCAACAAGTATCCAGTGCCAATGATGTCCGAAAATACTATCAAGCGTTGTACCTTTTCGACTTGAAAAAATTACAAGGCTACCCTACGAATAGCGAGGGGATAAGGACTAATTATGTTCTATATGAAGACCAAACACAGGAAGAGCTAACGGATCTTGTCGCTTTGACTGAAATGTGGGCGAAGGAGCGTTCCATTACTCCCGCGCAATTCACTCACTCAGTTAAGTTGCTTTGTAGCAGAAAATCGAAGAAAAATCGGGCGCGACGGAACTACAAAGATACGGCGACCGGGCAAACTTATGTATCAAATATTGCACTCTACAATCTGCCCAAATGGCCCAAAGACCATTATGCGATAAGGACCGCCAACATCCTTATTTCTATATTTCAGCAACTATCGCAAGCAGAGCAGTTACAGGTTATAAGTGTTGCTAAGTATGTTGTCACGGAGCGATTTGTCAGTTGGAACAATTGCCAGTTTCGACAGCCTGAAAACCTATGGCAATTCGTAAGAAATTTAACACCTATACTTAAAAGACTACCCAATACGTACTTCATTAATATCGATATTCTCAATCGTTATGAATTGGATAGCGCAAAACGTACACCGATCTTATCCTTATGGCAAAGACCAGACGATATCACTTTTACTCTAAAGATAAATCATAGTGTATACCCGGATGCCAAAGGAGATGGATACGCTGCATTAACACTGCGAACATTGCCTGATCTCTCCCCTAAAAGAGATCAAGGTGATCACGGATTTTATGTGGCAATGACAGCTTTATATTTCTATTTCGAGCCAGTGTTAGCATCGCAGGGCGATATAAGCGCTCTGCAGGCGAACGAGCTCGAAGCTCGACATGCGACAAAAGTCGAGAACTTTAGTAGTACCAACCAGTCCACAAATTCGAAAATAAACACTGATTCAGCGGATAAATCTTTTGCTGATGCTGATGAATATCTGGACCTCAACAATTCTTACTACATTAACAGTGTTGACGATATACCTGAATTTGATATGGCTCAAATCGCTATCGAACCTCCACAGCCCATAAATTATGACGCTCATCACAAAAGCAAGAAGCGTAAACGTAAGAATAAAGAGGCATGGGATGGGATGCCAGATATGTTTGATTCAGACCCTTTTGAAAGCTCTGAATAGCCGATGAATTTAGAATGATAGCTTTCGCTTGAAAACCATCATTAATGCGACCAGACCGATGTGTAGAAATACACCGAGACTAGGCTAATTCAGATCTGATAAGGTTGGTTTTTACTCCAGCCTTATCAGATCTTGAGTCGCTTCGTTCGCGGCAATGAAAATTTTTTATACTTTATTTAATCTCTCTTGAGTTCAGAAAGGATCTCCAGAGGTTTAAATCTAGTACTGACAGGTGTAAAAAACGCACTCTCCAACTTAAAGTCTGAGCTAGTACGGATATCAGCTGAAGAAGCTGCCAGCATAATTTTATAACTGCCGGCTTCAGCTATCCATCCTCCTTCTGTGCTCGAGAACGACGCCAATTGTTCTGCAGACACATTGAATGTGATCTGCTCGGTTTCACCAGGTTTCAGTAGTTTGGTTTTTATGAAACCTTTTAACTCTTTTACTGGTTTGTCCATTGTTTGAGTTGGCGCTGAGATATAAAGTTGAACAACCTCTTTACCTGCCTGATCACCAGTATTCTTGACACTTGTCTTTAGGGTGATCTCGCCTGTCACTTTATCTACTATCAAGCTCGGGTTGCTATACGTAAAGTTTGTATAAGATAGACCAAAGCCAAAAGGATAAGATGTATCTATTTTAAAACCTTCGTAGTAGCGGTATCCAACATAAATGCCATCTGAATATTTCAGTCGGCTGATTTTACCAAGAGGCATATTAGAATAGGCGTCAACTATCATTTCGTCGCTTAGTGCTTCGCCAGGGAAGAATGTTGCAGATGGAACGTCAGTGTAGTTTATAGGAAAAGTAGTAGGCAATTTTCCAGAAGGATTGACTTTGCCTATGAGTACGTCAACTGCTGCATTTCCTGCTTCTTGGCCACCTTGCCAAGGAAGGATTATTGCATCTGCTTTGTCGCGCCAGCTGGCGGTCTCTATGACGTTACCAATATTCAGAATGACGACAACTCGCTTTCCTAGCGCACGAAACTCTTCGGAGACAGTATTGATCAGATTTTTTTCGATATCGGTCAGGTCAAAATCGCCTGCAACTTTGCGATCCTGAAATTCGCCAGAGTTGCGGCCTACAGTAATTATTGCAACATCGGTCTCCAGAGCTTTTTGCTTAATCAACTCTCTGGATAATTCTAATTCAGCAAGAGGTGGCAGTGATTCAAAGAAAAACTTTTTCTCAGGTTGCCGGGCACGCTCTACTTTAATGTGTTGCTGATACATTTCTAACAGGGTTGGATCTGCTTTAATATTATTGTTCTGAAAACCTTCAACCAGAGATACGGTGTAGGCTTCGTTCACGTCTCCGCTGCCAGTCCCGCCTGATATAAAATCATACGAAGCATTACCAAAAGCAGCAATCTTTACACCATTTGCACTTAAAGGCAGCGTGTTATTTTCATTTTTTAACAATACTGTACCTTCAGCCGCTGCAGTTCTGACTATGGTTGCATGTTTTAACAGATCAGGTTTGTTGGTGTAGTTGTAACCATTGAACACAGGGCTTTTGAAAACCACTCGCAGAATGTTTTTCACATTTCTGTCCAGTTGTTCGATGGATAACTCCCCATTGTCTAAAGCAAGCTTAATGTCGTCTCTGTCTTGAGGCCTGCCAGGCATGATCAGTTCGTTGCCTGCTTGCATTTGGGCTCTGGGACTAGTTCCAGCAAACCAGTCAGTCATAACGACACCATCAAAGCCCCACTCATCTCGTAATAAATGAGTCAGCAGTGCAGGGTCTTGCGATGTGTAAGTTCCGTTTACCTTATTGTAAGCGGTCATAACCGCCCATGGTTTAGCTTCCTTCACTGCAATTTCAAAACTACGCAGATAAATCTCACGTAAGGCCCGCTCACTAACAACAGCATCCAATAACATGCGGCTTGTTTCTGCATTGTTTACGGCGAAGTGTTTAATAGTGGCTCCAACATTATGGGATTCAACGCCATTGACCGCAGCAGCCGCCATTTTGCCGCTAAGCAGCGGATCTTCTGAGTAGTACTCAAAGTTACGCCCACCCAGCGGGTTGTAATGCAGGTTCATGCCAGGTGCGAGAAATAAATCAACGCCATATTCTTTTACTTCAGCTCCCATAGCCTGACCTACTTCATTCATAAGTTGGGTATCCCAACTGGATGCTAATGTTGTAGCTACAGGGAATGCTGTGGCAAAAAAAGTATCTTCGCTACCAGGTCGTTTGGGAGCAATACGTAGTCCTGCCGGACCATCGGCTAAGGCCAATGCTGGAATACCAAAACGATCTATTGCGTGAGTAGAACCTGCGGCGCCCTGAACTCGATTTGAACCACCAAAATCAGACGCATCGATGCCTGTACCTGTGACTAAAAGTAGTTTTTCGTCCAGTGTCAGCCGGGTTAACAGATCCTGTAGTCTCTGGTCTTCTGTCAATTTTGGGTCCTCGTAAGGCTCCAATTGTCCATTTTTGTTTAAATCATTGAAGGTGTTTTGTACTGCAGCTTGTGTATTTGTATTTTGTTGCGAGCACCCAACGAGAGTTAATAAGGCTGCAACAGCTGTCAATTTGAATTGCACTGTCATGATCCTGTCCTGTCAAATGAAGTTATGTTTGGTATAAGTGACAACGCAGGCACTTTTTGCACCTGCGCAGTATTGGGTTATTAAACAATACCTGATCCGCTGCCGCCTGAACTTGGTCGTACTTTTGCGACCTGTTGGCGATAGCCACTGGCACGGTAAGCGGCTATTGGGTCTATGGCTCCACCGGCCAGTTGGCGTGCTTTGGCCAGAATGGGCGAGACATCCAGATTAAACGCAGCTTTGAGGGTATTGGCTGCCATCATGGCGTCATTACTGTCCTGATAGCCGTAAAGGGTGTCACGATTGACAATCAGTGCTTTGACAAAAGATCGTTGCACTTCTGCAGCGGAGTTCATCAGACTTTCAATCGGATCAGTAACGTTATGAGATTGATCCAGCATGTAAGCAGGGTTGAAGCCTTCCTGCTTGCGATAGGCTGCGTCTACCAGTTCATTGAAAATAAGGAATTGTTGGTACGGGTGCAGTGAACCACTGTCCAGATCGTCGTCGCCATATTTGCTGTCGTTAAAGTGGAAGCCTGCCAGCTTTTTGAACTGGATCAGTCTGGCAACGATCATTTCAATATTCACATTGGGCGCATGGTGTCCCAAATCGACCAGAGATTTGGCTTTGTCACCCAATTCAATAGCGCAGAGCACACTGGTGCCCCAATCCTGGATCACGGTTGAATAGAAAGCGGGCTCAAACATTTTATGTTCAAGGAACATATTCCACTCTGCGGGTAAAGCCTTGTAAATCTGTTTGGTACTGTCCAGGTAACGCTCAAGCTGACGCTGAAAATGACTTTGCCCGGCGAAATTGGAGCCATCACCAATCCAGAGTGTCAGGCTGTCTGAACCTAAGATTTGACCCCATTCAATACATTGCAGGTTGTGTTCTACAGCCTGAGCACGTACTGCTGCATCTGTATGAGTCAGGCTGCCAAATTTGTACGAAAGTTTCTGTCCTTGTTGATCCTGAAAGGTGTTGGAATTCATGGAGTCAAAGCCCAACCCCAGTTCATCTGCGTGTCCCTTCAGTTCTTTAAAGTCGCTGACTTTATCCCATGGAAAATGGGGGGACACTTTTGTGGTACAACGCACCATCTGATTGATGACGGAGCAATCTTCCAGTTTCTCAAATACGTTTCTTGGTTCTCCCTGACCAGGGAACCGAGCGAAGCGAGTACCTCCAGTGCCTGTGCCCCATGTTGGAACTGAAACGCTGAATGCAGATGCTTGCCGCGTGATTTGCTCAATATCGACGCCCTGACGACTCAGTTTCTGCGCAAGCGCTGCGTAGTCTGCATCCAGCTCCGCTTGTAACTGAGCATTGTGATCCTGAATCACTTGTTGTTCTATTAATTGTTTCATCGTCTTATCCTGTGCTGTTTGTTTTAGCGTAAAAAAGCTTCGTGCAAGCCGCCGTCTACACTAATGATTTGTCCTGTTGTTTTACTTAGTTGCCCTGAAACCATCAAGTAGGCCGCTTCTGCCTGATCTTCAGGTGTAATTGGCAATTTGGTTAAAGTGCGTTGTGCATAAAATTGCGCCAGTTTATCGCGTAATTCATCATCTGAGTCTTCAAGTCCAAAGGGCACTGCGTATTTGCTCAAAGAAGCGATCACCCGATCACGAGGAAACATAGTGCTGCCTTTTACGACTGTGGCAGGGGCCAGACCATTGACAGTGACCAGTGGCGCAAGCTCAACTGCCAATTCCCTGATGAGGTGATTGGCGGCTGCTTTGCTGGTGTCGTAGGCAACGGAGCCTTTTTTGGCTACGGCGCCATTAACACTGGACGTAATGACCAGAGCGCCATGGAAGTTTTGTGCTTGCCACAGTTTTTGGGCTTCGGTCGCCACTATATAGCCACCTTTGACGTTGACAGCAAAGCTGATGTCAAACATTTGGTCCGGATCGATACCACTTTGACCTGGAGCCAGAAATACACCGGCTGTGAGTATGACTTTATCAATACCGCCATAGGCCAGACTGATCTGCTCGAACATGCGATGAACACTTTGACGGTCGGTAATATCAACCTGTTGCGCTATTGCAGGTCCGCATGCGGATAGGCCTGTACCAGCCACACCTATACCCTGACCATATTTTTGGGTGAGTTCTTGTGCTGAGCGTTCTGCTGCTTCCAATCGTAAATCGGCACAAACCACATGTGCGCCTTCAGTCGCGACTCTTTGTGCCACGGCGCGGCCAATACCATCACCAGCTCCGATGACGACTACCACATCTCTTGCCAGTGGCTTTTCTTTTGGCATGCGTTGTAATTTGGCTTCTTCTAACAACCAATATTCAATGTCAAAAGCTTCCTGAGCTGGCAGCGCCACGTATTCATCGACGGCTTCGGCGCCACGCATCACTTCGACAGCACAGTTGTAAAACTCAGCCGTTACTCTGGATTCACTCTTATTTTTGCCCCAGGCGATCATGCCAAGGCCTGGAATAAGACAAATGGAAGGTGTGGATGGTCGCAGTTTTGGTGAATTAGCATGTTTACACTGTTCATAATAAGAGCGGTAATCTGCTTTGTAATCTTCAAAACCCTTTGCCAGTAACTGTTTCAGCTCCTCAACAGAACCTGTTGACGGGTCCCAGGCTAGATAAAGTGGCTTTATTTTTGTTCGTAGAAAATGGTCGGGGCATGAGGTGCCCAAAGCGGCCAATCGCGGCGCATCAACAGAGTTTACAAAACGCAGTATGGTGTCGTCCGATTGGACTGTGGCAATCATTTTACTCTCTGCTGCGACCAAACCTCGCACAAAAGGCAGGATCTGAGCCAATACATTGTCTCTTTGCTCTGCAGGTAATGAGGTATATTTCTGCCCGCCAAAGGTTTGAGCGCCTTTATCACGAGCTTCAATATAGCGTGCTGCCTTTTCGATGATGTCCAGACTCAGCTCATAACAGTCATGATTGTCATTCGCCCAGTTGATGACGCCGTGTCCGGCTAACAATACCCCTTTTGCATTCGGGTACTGCTGGCATATATCTTGTAACTTCAAGCCAAGATCAAAGCCAGGACGTTGCCATTCAGACCAAATCAATTCACCACCCCAAATCGCTTCGGTTAATGCTTTTGAATTTTTGCTGGCGGCAATAGCAATCACAGAATTTGGATGCATGTGATCAACATGAGCAAAGGGAATAAAAGCATGGAGTGGGGTATCGATGGATGGTGCTCTGCTATTCAGATTAAAAGTGGCATGGGCATACATAGCAACCATATCGTCTTCAATCTGAGTCTTCACCCCTTTTGGCTCTGCTTTGTTATAAATCGTCTGCAAAGACATCAGTTTATCCATATATAAAGAGGCAAAATTTTCTGGTTTTGAGGTACGCAAATCACCGCCAGAACCTTTTACCCATAATACTTCAACCTGTTCACCCGTCAGAGGATCGATTTCGTTAAGCTTGGCGGAAGTATTACCGCCTCCAGTATTTGTGATGCGTTGATCCGCTCCCAGGATGTTTGAGCGATAGATCAGAGCCTCCAAAGGGGTAAGTTTTTGGACGTATGAGTCGTCCCAAAGATATTTAACGTGTTGATATTTATTAGAAACATCGCTCATGTGCTGGATCCTGCTTGCTGTGTCGCGTGACTGAAAATTAATGATTAATACCAATTCCGCTTAGTTTAAACATGTGAATCAATCAAAATCAATCATTATCTTGCACATTTAGTCTCTCGCGATTATATTCGATTGGCCTGACCGGCAAATCAACAGGACAAGGGCGAATTACAGCCCGATAATTATTATTAAAAGAGGTCACATGAGTGTTCAAGAATTTGAGCGGTTGCCAGTTGCACCTGAAAAACTGGAACCAGCTAAGTATTTCGCTGCAAGTTATGCTGGGGAGCATGTTGCAGGGACTGAATTTGTTATAGGCGCTATGTTTGTAGCCTGGGGTATTGGTACTCAGGATATTTTGTTTGGGCTACTGATAGGTAATTTGTTGGCTGTACTGACATGGGGGCTGGTTTGTGCGCCTATTGCTGTCGACACCCGCCTGACGTTATATGCCTATTTGGAAAAAATGGCTGGCCCAAATATGGTCAAGATTTTTTCTGTAGTGAACGGCGTGCTGTTTTGTATTCTGGCCGGAGCCATGATTACTGTTTCAGCTTCTGCTGTCAGGATACTGTTTGATTTAGAGCCTCAGGTGAATTGGTATCCGACCAGTATGGGTTTTGTTGCCGTTGCCCTTGTTGTTGGCGCTATAGTGGTTTGGATTGCGGCAAAAGGCTTTAAAGGTGTGGCTCAATTCGCAGAAGTGAGTGCACCCTGGATGATTTTAATGTTTTTTGTCGGGGCTTTCGCTGTTATTCCCAGCCTTGTGGCAGCAACTCCGGGTTTGGATGGATTGACTTTTGTTCAGCAATTTTATTTGCTGGCGGATACTCACGTCTGGAAGGATACTGGCAGTGAACTGGGAATGTGGCATGTAGCTGCTTTTGCATGGGTTTGTAATCTTGCTATGCATGGCGGTATGGCAGATATGACCATACTGAGATTTGCCAAAAAAGCCCGATATGGCTATTTCTCTGGCCTCGGTATGTTTATTGGACATTTTCTGGCGTGGATTTGTGCTGGTTTTATGGGCGCTGCCGCAGCACTTCTGCTTAAAGTTTCAGTAAGTTCGCTGGATGCTGGTGCTGTTGCCTATCAGGCATTAGGTGTGGCCGGTATTATCGCTGTAATTATTGCAGGCTGGACTACCTCGAACCCAACCATCTACCGGGCTGGATTGGCATTTCAATCTATTCAACCTAAGTGGGACAGAACCAGAGTGACAGTAGTTACTGGCGTAGTCACTACTATTATTGCCTGCTTTCCTTTTGTGTTTACTAAGCTAATGGACTTTGTCAGCTTAATGGGGTTGGTGATGTCGCCAGTTGGAGCCATTATTTTTGCTGAGCACTGGCTGCTGCCTAAGTTAGGCATGGTGCGCTATTGGTCAAGATACAAAAAACAACTGATGAATAAGGCTGCCTTAGCGGCTTGGTTAGGCTCTTTATTGATTGCCTATCTACTGTTTGCTTCAGGCATGCATATCTTTTTTCTGGCCATACCCACCTGGTTTGTCGCAGCAGCTCTTTATATCGGACTTAGTTCTGTGATGGGCGCCAGACAAAACTACGGTGCCGATGCTCAAGCTGAAACCGAGCAGGAAGATCAGCGTAAACAAGCTGAACGGCTTTACCTGCAGCAAGAGAACCGGGTTCAGCAGCAATCCGGCAAGTCTGATGAAACCATGGTACAGAAGCTGTGCAATAACCTAACTCTGTTGAGTTTACTGGCTTGCTTAGTACTTTCCTTGTTGGCCGCGTTTAACAGGATGAGCTTGGCTGATTTCCAGCAATGGTTGATGCTTCCAACCACTGTGTATTTTGTCGTTGCTGTTTTATCTGTGCTTGAAAAGCGTCGTACTGATCAATTGATTGCGCAGAAAGGTGAGTAAAGAATGTTTAGTTTTATTCTCGATATAGGGAAAACCAATGTAAAAGGTTTTGTGCTGGATCAGACTGGAACGTCAGTCTGGCAGCGCTCCATGCAGAATACTTCTGCGCTGCAGTCAGGTTACAGAGCTATCGATGTAGCAGCTATCGAACAATGGCTTATCAGCACGCTTAGCTCTGCAGCTGCAGAGTTTCAAATCAGTGCTGTGAATGTCAGCACGCATGGGGCCTGTGCTGTGCTGTTGGATGAGTCTGGCCAACTGGTGTTACCTGTGATGGATTATGAAGACACCAGTGTTGAAGCATGTGAACGGCACTATAAGAAGTACAGACCAGACTTTAGCAGAACATGTTCTCCAGCCTTGTCGGCAGGGTTGAATCTTGGGAAGCAGCTTTATTGGCTTAAGTCTGAATTTCCTGATCGCTTTGCACAGGCTGCAACAGTGCTGTTTTACCCGCAATATTGGGTCTGGCGTCTGAGCGGTAATTTGGTCACTGAAATTACTTCCTTGGGCTGTCATACAGATTTGTGGGATCTTGTCGAAGGAGATTATTCATCCTTGTGTGATGAACTTGAAATCCGGTCTAAGTTTCCGCCTTTGATCAAAGCATGGGATCAAGCCGGAACCGCAGTTGGACCTTTGGCGCGTGAAGCTGGCTTACCGGCAGACTGTAAGATATTTGCCGGGGTGCATGATTCCAATGCCAGTTTTGCCCGCTATCTGAAATTGAACCACAGCGCAGCTTTTACTTTGGTGACTACAGGCACCTGGATTATCTCGATGAATACCGGTAGTGATTTAGATAGCTTGATTGAATCAAAAGATATGCTGGCGAATTTAAACATCCTGGGTTTACCAGTGGCTTGTGCGCGCTACATGGGAGGCCGCGAATTCGACATTATTTGTAGTAAATCTGGCAGTTCAGCCTCTGCATGCTATGAACTGGCCGATTTACGCCACATTTTGGATAACCAATTGTTGGCTTTACCCAGTTTTGAAGCCAGTGGGCCTTTTGCTCATCAGCAAGGCCAACTGCCTGACGACGGATATTCCGGCTCTGCTTTAGCTACTTTATATACAGCGTTAATGATTGATTATGAGCTGGAGTTATTAAAGTCAGACCAAGATATATTCATCGGAAGTGCTTCTCAGAAAAACCCGTTGCTTTGTCAGTTGCTAGCAACACTGCGTCCGTCACAAAACATCTTTATGTCAGACGATCAGGCCGGCACAGTAACGGGAGCCTGGTTGATCACAAAATGGCATGATGAAAGGTCCTATACACCAAAACTGACGAAAGCAATTGCCTGTCAGTTGGAAGGGCTCGATGGCTACAAAAGACTTTGGCGAGAAGCTATAAGCTGTTAGTTTTAAGCCGATGATGAGAGAAAAGCCGGGGAGTCCCGGCTTAATCATTTATTAATGAATGTTTAGTCTTCCAGCTCAACCACTATGACTTCAATACCATGCGAGCGGAATTTATCCAGCAACTCTGCTGGCGCTCCGCTATCCGTGATCAGGATATCCAGATCATCCAAAGGGCAAAAAATAAAGTTACTTTTCTTTCCTAGCTTTGAGCTGTCTGCAAGAACAATCAGCTGTTCTGCCTGTTTTCTCAGCTTTTGTTCTGATCGTATCAACAAGGCGTCAGACTCTGTGACGCCTATTTCACTCAGGCCCGGAGTTCCCATAAACATTTTACTGGCGGTGTAGTACTGGATGGTGTCCTGCTCATAGGCGCTAAGGATAATCCCTTGTTTCCAGTAGATTTCCCCGCCAGGCAAAGTGATCTGATTTTTACTGCGTTCTGCCAGCTCGTGAGCTAAGACAAAGGAGTTCGTCAGTATGTTGAGCTGACGTTCCTGTAAATACTGCCCCATCATAAAAGTAGAGCTGCCACCATTAATAATGATGGACTCACCGTCCTGACACAATTCAACAGCACGTTGAGCTATACGCTGTTTAATCTGTGCTTTTTGTTCTTTCGACACTAAAAAAGCATCACCAGCCAAATGACGTCGTCCACTTGGAGTGCCGGTATCAAGGGCTTGCGCACCACCGCGGATTTTCACTATTTTTTTTTGCTTATCCAGCTTCACCAGATCACGTCTTATGGTGGCTTCTGAAGAATTTAATAAGTCAGTGAGTTCGACCACACTGACATATTTTTTTTCATCGACAATGTCCAGTATTAGCTGCTGACGCTGAATTTCCAACATGGGGTTCTCTTTGCATGATCAATAGGGAAGAAATAGTCAGCCAAAAGCAATCAATTTTGCGCATGCTGTGATTGTATTTTGACATATATTGTTACAGAACTGCAAACTTAACAAAAGAAATGCCAAAAAATGACTGGCACTGTGATAAGCGTGAATGGTATTGCACGATTTGTCCAGGGAGGCGAAAAGCCCCAAAATTAGTGGGGCACTCGTGAGTTCTTATCTGACCCGCTGTGGAGGGGAAGAGCACTTTTACAAATCTGACTAAACTTAACCGGATTCAGGCTGGCTCCTCCAACAAGTAAACCGTCAATGTCGGCTTGTTGTAAAAAGCCTGCACAGTTTTGCTCATTCACACTACCGCCATAGAGAATGACCATGGCATCGCCGATTTCAGCGCCAAAGCTTTCAGTCAGAAAACGTCGGATATCCTGATGTACAGCTTGGGCTTGCTCTGGACTGACGGCCAGTCCGCTACCTATAGCGTAAACCGGCTCGTATGCAATGCTCAGAGATGTGATGTCTGTGGCGGAGAGATCTGCAAGCGCCTCTGACAGTTGCTGACGGACAACCAATGATGTGTGTCCTGCTTGTAGCTCTTCCAGCGATTCGCCTACGCAGAGTACAGGATGCATGCTGTGTTGAATCAAAAGCTTCAATTTGGCATTACAGCTTTGATCTGTTTCTCCAAACAATACCCGTCGCTCAGAATGGCCCACTATAGAATAAAAACAGCCATATTCTTTCAGCATTGAGGCAGAGGTTTCTCCGGTAAAACTGCCAGAAAAGGCTGCTCCTACATTTTGGGCTCCTGTGTAAATTGACATCTGTTGAGTTGAGATTTCTCGCTGCAGCGAGGGTATATAGATGTTTGGAGGGCAGAGCAAAACGTAAAGCTGATCTTGTTCTGCTGCAGTTAAGAAGTATCTTAAACTTGCGCATATATCTTTGATTAACGCCTTACTGCCGTTTTGTTTCCAGTTGCCGATAATGGTTTTTTTAGTTCTGTTCACCAGGCTAGCTCCCAAAAGCAGTCGTCAGATCCGACTCAGGATTGACGATTAAAACAATAAGTTGTTTTGGTCCATGTGCGCCATACGCCAGGGTTTGTTGGATATCAGCTGTTTTCGACGGGCCTGATACCAGTACTACATTGGTTGGTAGCACGCCGCTGCAGTACATGTTCATACTGCTGATGAATTCAGCAAATGTAGGGTATAAATTGTCTGCACACAAAACACATATATGAATAGGTGGCACCAGTGAGATCGATCGTGGCTGGTGCTGATCCAGCCATAACACCAATGACCCTGTTTCTGCGATACCAAATTTGGCTAACGTGAGTCCGGCATCCACCTGATAAAAAAGGTCGTCTTTATTCAGAGCTTTTGCTTTTGTTGCGGATACCACTTCCAGTTGTTTGACTGACGTCAGATAAGCAAACTCTTCAGTCGTTATTAAAGATTGGATGGCTTTTTTCTGCAGCAACTGTTCGAGTGTTGCAGGCAAATTACGCTGATCTACCTGAAGCACTTCTGCATGATTTTGCTCAAGGCAGCGACTAAATACCTCCAGAGCTGAGTCAATCTGTTTAGCTGCAGGTTTTGGACTGAGCTGTTTGAGCATTCCGGTTTTTACCGCCTGCAGACGGGCCAGAATGTTTTGTCTGGCAGATGTCATGATTTTTTCCTTTTGTACTGACTCATAAAGTCTTCTTTCGCGGGTTTGGGCATGGCTCTGTTTATCTTCCATGGGCTTTTCAGCAGTGGCATTATAAAGCCAAACATTGCTGCCATTTTGCTGAGCAGGTGGTAAAGACGGGGATGAATGCAGCAGTAAGACCAGATCTGCCAAATCAGCGCTTCTGTTCGGGTTCTGCTACTGCCTTGTCCACGCATGATCTGGGCTTGACCCGATGCCTTATTCGATTCAACTCTCAGACGTTGCAGCAGTTTTGGAATAGGTATCTTGACCGGACAAACCTCTTCGCAAGCACCACATAAAGATGAGGCTGTAGGTAAATCCTGAGTACTTTCGAGACCAAGTAAGTGCGGGCTGATGATTTTCCCGATAGGTCCGGGATAAACAGTGCCATAGGCATGTCCGCCAATTCGGGTATAGACAGGGCAGTGATTCATACAAGCACCACAACGGATACATTGCAGTGTTTGCCGTAACTCTTCATCCGCATAAGCCTGGCTTCTGCCATTATCGACCAGAATCAAATGCACTTGTTCCGGACCATCAATTTCACCCTCTTTACGAGGTGAACTAATCATATTGAAGTAGGTAGAGATGGCTTGTCCTGTGGCGGATTTAGTCAGCAGTTCAAGCAGATAGGGGATATCAGCCAGTTCAGCGACGACTTTCTCTATCCCCATCATGGCGATATGGATTTTAGGGATAGTGGTAGACATCCTGCCATTGCCTTCATTTTCGACCAGGCACAGTGTGCCAGTACTGGCGACCGCAAAATTAACACCAGTGATACCAATATCTGCAGTATAAAAATGCTGTCGCATTTCATCTCTTGCCATCCGTATTAAGGTGTCAACGTCTTCTGTGTAGGTTGCTCCGGGAATAATCTGTTCAAACAGGCTGGCAATCTGCTGCACGTTTTTGTGAATGGCGGGCATAATGATATGCGAAGGGTGTTCGCCGGACTGCTGAACTATGTACTCCCCCATATCCGTCTCAATACACTCAATGTCATGCTGCTGCAGGAAATCATTCAGTCCTGTCTCTTCAGAGACCATGGACTTGCCTTTAACTACCTTATGGCCACTGTTTTCATGAATGATGCGCAGCACATGCTGATTGGCTTCGTCAGCATTCTCTGCCCACCAGACCTGAATTCCATTGTTCTGACAGTTTTTTTCGAGCTGAAGCAATAAGTCTGGTAGTTGTGACAGTGCCTGTTGTTTTACCGATTCACCATAGGAGGACAGCGTTGCGAAATATTCAGGGTCGGGGAACATAGCGCTGCGTTTTTTTCGCAGAAAATCCATAGCGCCACGAAAATTTTTCCGCAAAATCTGGTCTTTCAAAGCATCGCGTGCATTTTGTTTAAACCGGGCAGGTTCCAAAGCCATTACAGCACCTCCTCAGCTTTTTTAAGTCGTCTGTTGAGGAATGTTGCCAGGTGCTCGCCACGCAATGGAGAACTCTGATACTGCAAAGCTCCATTGATATTTAGCATGCAGCCCCAGTCAGTACTGACAAAACTGTCACAGTTTGACTGGCTCAGGTATTTGCTTTTATCTTCCACCATGGATGCTGAAATATCGGCCTGTTTCACTGAAAAAGTTCCACCAAAGCCACAGCATTCATGACTGTATTCGTGCTCAACTACTGTCACTTGATTCAGCTGAGATAAAAGTTTTAATCCAGTAGTGTGAATACCCATCTCTCGTCGCCCTGAGCATGATGTATGCAGAGTGACTGTAGTTGCAGTTCCATTGTCTTGTAGTTTGATCTGGCAGACATGGAGTAAAAACTCAGAAAGTTCATAGACTCGCTGACTAAACTCGTGAACCTTTGGATGATCAGCTAACAGATCAGGGTAGTGCTTACGCATCATGCCGCCACAGGAGCCCGAGAGAATCACTATAGGAATAGGTAAAGAGAAGAGTTCGAGCTGCGACAGCGCAACTTGTTTGCTTTGCTCTACGTAACCAGAATTGTATGCAGGTTGCCCGCAGCAGGTTTGCTCAGTGATCACTTCAACTTCTATTCCTTCGCGTTCAAGCAGGTTGATCGCATCCATGCCGGTCGTTGGAGAAAAGTGGTTCACCAGACAAGTCACATAGAGGTACACCTTTGCTGGTTTAGCCGGATAGATTTTGATTGGGATATTCATGTTTGTTTTTGACTGAATGTGATTGCATGTGATTGAATCTATCAGAAGATGATAGTTGTCTCAATAGGTAGATGAGGTAACTTTGAGGTTTTATGTTGGGGCAACGTCAATGCAGGAGGGTAAACCTCTCTGCCTCGGGTAAGGCAGAGAGGTTACGGTGATGTTACTTAGAGCGCTTCACTTTGAATTGATAATGACCTGAACCCAAGACCATAGACGCTAAACCGGAGCTATGCTTCAGCTCGCTAACGCCATGAACTTGCGCCAGAGGCTGACCACTCTCTGTGATATCAGAAAGTAAAGCCGCAGGTAATATCAGTTCTGCAGTGCTGTTTGCAGGGATTGTCGCTTGATAAGTGAATGTATCCGCTTCTATAGTCCAGCTACTTTTAATAGTGCCGTAGGAGGAGTCATATTCAGCTTTCACCCAGCTTATTTCTGCTTCTGGATCCAGTTCCGGTTTTAGTTTTATATGTTGAAAACCGGGGGTGCCGCGTTGGATCCCAGCTGAGTGTGCCATCAGCCATTGGCCTACAGCGCCAAAGGAATAATGATTGAAAGAATTCATACCATTATTGCCGCCAAAGCCATTTTCAACAGTATAACCATTTAGTCTTTCCCATATGGTCGTTGCGCCTTGCTTCACGGGATAAAGCCAGGAGGGGTATTGGTCATTAAGCAGTAAGCGATAGGCGTCATTGCTGTAGCCATTTTCAGATAAAGCTGAACTGATCCACGCTGTTCCTATAAATCCAGTCATTAAAGAGTAGGCAGGTCTCTTGGTGCCGGTATCATCAATATTTTCTGACCTGACAGTTTTGGCCAACTGTTCAGCCATGACCTGTTTTAACTCAGGTGAAAATGCTCCGAGCGCCAGGCCAACAGCATAAGAGGTTTGTGTATTCGCTTCGACCGTCTTTAGCTCTCCTGACATTGCATCAAATGGGTTACCTTGACCGACAATGCCTACAGTACCTTTACTGTCATTTACGAACGTTTTATTAAAATGAGCAGTCCGTTCCTGAAGTTCAGCTTTGTATGCTTCTGCATCAGAGTTTTCTCCCACAATTTCTGCTACCTGACGCATGATATCAAGAGCAAAAATATGGTAAGCCGTTGCGAGAAAGGCTGAACCTAACTGGTTATTCTGAGGTCCAAGCCAATCGCCTAGCCCTGCATCTGCCAATAAGCCATTATCTTTATTGATATTTTGTCTCAGATACTGGATGTAGTTCTTCATCGACGGGTAGTGTTCTGCTAAAAGACCAGTGTCACCATACTGCCAGTAAGCTTCCCATGGTACTGTGATGCCCGCTACCCCCCAAAGTATGCCGCCAAAGCCACCACCTACCGGAGCTATGTCTGCAAAGCGACCTTCTGCTGACTGAGTATCTCTCATCGCAAGCATATGACGTCTCAAAAATTGTGACGAGTTACTGACATAGGTTGCTGTACGTCCGAATACGTTCAAATCTCCTGACCATCCCATGCGCTCATTACGCTGAGGGCAATCGGTAGGGACAGATAAGAAGTTATCAATGTTTGACCAGAGAATGTTTGACCATAACTGATTGACTGAGGCATGGGAGCTTTCGAACCTGGACGTTATTTTATCAATAGATGTGATCGCCAGAGCTTGTACTTGTTCAACTGGCGGTGGCTGATCCAGACCTGTGATCTCAAGATATTGAAAGCCATGTGAGGTCAAACGGGGTTCGTAAGTCTGATCTCCGTCTTTCATTTTATAGATATCCTGACTTAATGCTGCGCGGTAGTTCTCAGTCAGGATCATGCCAACATTAGGGCCTGATTCAGTTTTGTCAGGGTAAAGCATTTCCGCAAAACGCAACGTGACTACTTGGCCTGCTTTACCGCCAGTAAAGTGGATCTTAGGTACGCCAACCAGATTTTGACCAAAATCGTAGACAAACACACCTGGCCGTACTTCAGTTCTGCTTTTTGCGGTTAATGTCTTATAGACACGTGCAGGCTGTCCAATTTGACCAATCAGCTGCATATTGTCGTAATTCAGCTGCTGGGGGATGAACATCATATTCGGCTTAACCCCAATGCTTGCTGAACCTTCTAGCGATACAACCTGCGCAGGAGTCCACTTGCTGTCGTCGAAATCTACCTGACTCCATTTCTGGAAGTCCTCTTCCAATGTTGCATCGTAGACTTCACCCATTTGCAAACTGCCATAGCGATAAGGGCCCTGGTTGCTAAACTTCCAGTCTTGTTCATTGGTCGTGATTACTTTTTCAGTACCGTCTTCATAGCTGACAATCATCATGGCCAACAAAGACTGGCGGTCACCAAATCCGTTCCAGGTATTACCAAAGCTCAGGAGTCCACTCCACCATCCTTCGCCCAGAATTGCGCCAAATGCATTATCACCCTGCTTTAAAAAGCTTGTGACATCAAACGTTTGATAGAGGTGGGTTTGGTTGTACTGAGTAAGGCCCGGATTATAGAAATCGTTACTGATTTTTTCTCCATTGATGTAGAACTCATAAATTCCGCGTGCCGTCACATACAAACGAGCTTTCGAGATCTTAGTCTTACCGAGATCAGCCCGGCTACGTAACATGGGTGTGCCGGTTGTTTCTGGTTTGGCCAGCACCTGTGCACCTTCATTACCACCTTGAACCTCAAAACTATTGTCTTTGATGCTCAGGGTTGGGTTGGTTCCAGCGAGGTAATTCGCAAAAATACCTGAATAGCCTGCGACAGGAGTTTCCTGGGTGATGATGTTTCGAGGTTGATGGATGTGGTGTATTTTTAACTCACCAAAATTTACGACTTCGTTGGCTGCAACCGCAAATCCAATTGAATTTAACATGCCGTAACTCAACACATCATGGTTCACTCCTGCTGGATTAAGAGTAACTTTGGCGCCTTTTACCAAGGGAGGAAAAAACTGCTCCATTGGATCCTGAGGGGTGTCTTTATCTACTACATAAAAATCAGATTTACCGTTAAGTTGTACAGTAAGAGTGCCGTACTCATTGTGGATAAGTAACTGATGGGCGTCATGCCTGTTGCTTGTGTTTAATACTTCAGGCTTGATTTTGAATTGTTTAACAGGGAGCTCTGGTTGGTCTTGTGGCGTATAACCTGAGCGATAAAAGTTGAGTAGAGCATGTTGAGCAGATGCATCTATGAGTGGGCTGATATCCAATTCAACCTTAAAGTAGCTCTGACCTTCCTGACTTTGTGTTTGGTAAATATTTTTATACTTATCCAAAAAACGTGGATCATCCGCAGCAAGGATGACTCCTGCTTTTTTACTGTTTGGCTGTATTTTAACCGACACTTCTAAATCGTAAAGGGACTGGTAGTCGGCATAGAGTGGCAAGCTGGTATGGTCGCCACCTATCCATTGAGCGCCTTGCCAGGCGCTAATTTTAGTATCTAATAAACCAGTTTCAAACCATGAGTCAGTAGTGTAAGCGACCTCATTTTCGTCCCAAACTGTTAAATACCATCTGTATCTGCTTTTGGATTTTAACGTTTCGCCCTGATACAAGACATGGAGTGATGTTTTTGATTTGACGACACCTGAATTCCATACTTCTTTTTGTGCAGGATCTAACACTTTGATCTGATAACCAGTCTGGAATTGCCCACGCTTATTGGACAGAGAGGCCATTTGCCAACTAAATCTCGGTTGTGTTACATCAATACCAAGCGGTGTTTGGGTGTATTCAACTTGAAGATTGAGTGCGCTTTGAGCGGCAGATGCATCTCCCGCTTCGATGGTTTTATCGCAACCAATTAATGCCAAAGCAAAGACTATGGCAGGAAGCTTTTTTAGTATTTGTTGCATTTATTTAACCTGTTAATTTTTATTTCCGTCTGTTCAGCTGCTCTCTATCGATAGCAGCTTGCCTTGTCCGTACACCATCATCAGGTCTGAATACGACCTTTTTTGTCGGGATAGTCCTTGTTACCTCGATTGCACAGGCTAGAGAAGGTCCAGCCCGTCGTTAGTTTCTCCTTGATTTTACGTTTCAGTCTCCCCTAAACCTGATTTTTTAGTATATCTATTTCGAGTGCATGTGCAATGTATTGATTGAATGTGATTGATATTTGTTGTTTTTTGAACTTACTGTGATTTTTTGGTTTTATATTATCTATTTGAAATTTATTGATATTTTATTATTTATTACTTGATTTTTGGTTTTTGTGACTGAATTTGATTGATTATTTTTGACTGAACCCTTTGACTTTATAAAAACGTTCTTTATATTAGTCATTGTCGTAGTGCCGCTCTGTGGGGAGTTGTTTGAATCTGAGCGATTATGACGTTTAAAAATAAAATGAAAACCGAGCTTGTTTTTACACAGACAACGCCGGAACCATATCAAATCGACAAGGAAAAGGGGATAAAGAAGATGGCGATTACGTCACATCAGGCTTGCGGTAACGCACCACATTTTAAAAAAAGTTTGCTCGCTGTTGTTCTGGCTGCTTTGTACTCAGCAGGAGCTCAGGCTCAACAAGAGCCAACTGAAACTGCAGTAAAAGACGACAAAACTGCAGAGGTTGAAATCATTGAAGTCAGAGCTCAGGCTACTGGTACATTAGTCCGCGGCTCAACACCTGTAGGTACCAATGTTATTGGTTTCAGTGAAAAAGATGTTGAAGTCATTGGTGTACCGGATTCAAACGAACTTTTGGCTCAAATTCCACAGGTATCCAGCACGTTTAACTCAAGACCGACTATGGCAACTGATATTGGCCAAGGGATGCCAATGCCAAAGCTGCGGGACATAGGCACTGGTGGTGGCAGTACGACATTACTGCTACTGAACGGGATGCGTATGCCCGGCTCAGGCATTATCCAAACGGTTCCAAATGCTGCGGCGATCCCACCTTCTGCTATAGGTAATGTTGAGATAGTTCTGGATGGTGGTTCTTCTATTTATGGCTCAGACGCAATTGCAGGTGTAGTGAACTTCATCACTACCGATAAATTTGATGGTACAGAAGTCAGTATAGAAGGTGGCACTGGCGATAGTTTTTCAGCAGCGACCTATAACGTTACTACTGGAACTGATTGGGATAGTGGCTCAGCTGTATTTTCTTTGTACCATGCCCGTAACGACAGCGTTTATGGTCAAGACCGTAGCTTTATTTCCGGTGACACCTCGGCAATTGGTGGCGCTGACTACCGCACCTCTCAGTGTGCTGCAGGTAACATTGTTGCCAACGGCATAAATTATAAAATGGACACCGGATCACAAGGGACTAATCTTTGTGATCCTAACGACGGAATCACTTACGTACCAGCCGAAGACAAGACTACTTTCTATATCTCAGCTATACAGGAAGTATCAGAGAACGCACTTTTAGATGTTGTTGCTTATTATAGTCGTTGGAATGTTGGTATTACCGGTGATGCCACCAATGGTCTCACTGACACAGGTGTCACAGGCACCATTACTTCAGCAAACCCTTTCTTTTCACCTGTGGCTGGTGAAAGTTCGCAACAGGTATCCTTTGACTTCTCGCCAGTGAACGGTCCAGGGGCACAAAATGGCAGCGAGTTTGATGCTTTTGCCTTTATTCCTGAGTTAACCATTGATTTGCCTGATGATTGGCGCTTAAAAGCGGCTTATGGTTTCGGACATGCAACGACCTTCGGTTATGAGCGTGGTGTCAATCAGGCTGCCTTAGCTGATGCCTTAGCTTCTACGTCCAGTGCTTCAGCATTAAACCCATATGATCTTACAGCGACAGCTCCTTCAGTTTTGAATTCTATTTTAGATTATTACGGCACCTACGGTGATGCGACTCAGTCCCATCATCAACTACGTATGACATTAGATGGCACTGCATTTACATTACCAGCAGGTGATGTGCTGACAGCTTTTGGTGCTGAGTATTTTTCGCAGGATTATGAAGTTGCGTTTGGCGGCGGCGCTGCAAATGCTCTGCAACTGGTCAACACTGAGGCTGATCGGAATGTGAAGTCTGTATTTACCGAGGTTGTGGTCCCGGTTTTAGATTCTGAAGTAGGAAGCGTTGATTTCACCGCCTCTCTGCGCTACGACAAATACAACGATGTTGGTGACACTACAAATCCGAAAGTGGGTGTGGACTATGCGCCTACTGACAACCTGCGTTTGAGAGCACAATGGGGTACTTCATTCCAGGCTCCAAGTTTAGCCGACTCAGGCGCAGCTGTAGATACCAGAGCAATTGTGAATCCTGTGAGTCCTTGGCGGGCGGGCGACAGCCCGGATAGTGATTTCAACCGGGGCACAATTTTGCTGGCCGGCGGTAGTGACGGTATGAAACCTGAAGAGTCGGAATCTCACTCTATTGGTTTTGATTGGGAGCCTGAATTCGCTGATAAATTAAACATTAGCATGACGTATTTTAATGTTGATTATTCGAGCGCTATTAACCTGGCTCCTTTCTGGACTCCAAGTGTTTATTTCAACACCCCTGGTTATGCTGCTTATTACACCTTAAACCCAACTCTTGAGCAGGTTCAGGCTGCAACTGCTGGATTCCGTATTGATGGTATGCCTGTTGAAGCCTTGTTTCAGGATGGTAACACTCCGTACATGCTTGCTGATGCTCGTCGCTACAACATGACAGCCACCAAGTTGTCAGGTTTGGATTTTGACATCAATAAAGCATGGGGAACAGATTTTGGTCGAGTGACAGCTGGTGTGGCCGGTTCTTACACTTTAGATCGTAAAGTCCAACCAGTCCAAGGTAGTCCATACGAAGATGAGTTAAACACAGATACTCGTGGTCGTTACAATGCTGTGGCTTTTGCTGGAATTCAAGTAGATGAATTCACTGGTAATTTACGGATATTACATAGCGATGGTTGGGAGAATGCTTCAGCATCACTTGACTCATTAACCACGGTAAATCTGTTTGCCAGCTATGGATTAGGGCAGGTAGCTAATTTTGAAGACGTATTAATCACGTTCAACGTTGACAACGTACTGGACGAAGAGCCTCCATTTTTTAATGACCCGAATGGCTTTTTAACAGGATCTGTATTAGGCCGGGTGTTTTATTTAGGGGTTAAAGTTCGTATGTAGCAGGGCAATCTGGGTTGCCTAATCCCTGCCTTTGCCATGGGAATTTCCCATGGCTTTTTTATGCGTGAAATTCAGCCTGATGCGAAAGTTCAATAGATTTAACTGGTACTTTTCGTCTTTGAGGCTGCTATTTGTTTGTTAGATAAGGATTTATTATGTCATCGTATAACACTAGCGCCTTTACACAGACCACTTCGTCTGGTCAATATCAGGTCGCTTTATCGAGTCTGGCATTTCTATTTTTCATTATTGGATTCATTACATGTCTGAACGACATACTCATCCCTCACTTGAAAAATGTTTTTGATCTTACTTATGCTCAAGCGTCATTAATTCAGTTCTGCTTTTTTGGAGCCTATTTTGTAGCTTCAGTTCCTGCAGGATGGTTGGTCAAAGTTATAGGTTACAAAAGTAGTATTGTCGTTGGATTGTTACTATCGTCTGCTGGTTGTGTTTTATTCTACCCAGCTTCGGCTCTGCAAACCTATCCTCTGTTTCTGTTCGCTTTGTTTGTTCTTGCGACAGGCTTTACCTTGTTGCAAGTGGCCATGAATCCTTATGTCACAATTCTTGGGCCTGAGAGTAAAGCAGCCAGTCGTCTTACGCTAACCCAAGCATTTAATTCCTTAGGTACTGCTATTGCTCCCTTCTTTGGTTCATTGTTGATTCTAAGTGGAACTACCGCATTAGTGGGGAGTCCAGAGTACAAAATACAGGAAGCTGAGTCAGTTCAAATACCATACTTGGTGTTGTCAGCTCTCTTAATTCTCGTAGCTATTCTTTTTACTCGTTTGAGATTGCCTCAAATGTCAGTCAGCTCGGATGCTAAAGTCAGTCTAAACACCAAAGAGCCGATCCTTAAAGAAAGGCACCTATTGTTTGGCATTATTGCTATTTTTGCATATGTAGGGGGCGAAGTTTCTTTAGGGAGTTATCTGGTGAGCTTTATGCAGCAACCTGAAATTGCAGGGCTTCAGGAGCACGATGCAGGTAAGCTATTGAGTTACTATTGGGGGGGCGCTATGGTTGGGCGCTTTGTTGGAGCCATAGTTATGAAAAAAGTGGCTGCATCAGTAGTTTTGAGTTTCAACGCTATAGCGGCGTTTGTTCTGGTCAGCGTTGGAATATTCAACTATGGTGACGTTGCCATGTGGGCGTTACTGAGTGTTGGATTATTCAACTCCATAATGTTCCCAACTATTTTTAGTCTTGCAGTAAGAGGATTAGGAAGCAATACAAGCAGGGCCAGTGGTTTTTTGTGTGCGGCTATTGTCGGTGGGGCTATTGTTCCTGTTATACAGGGAGTACTTGCTGATTACATAGATTTGCATTGGAGCTTCCTTGTTCCATTATGCTGTTACCTCTATATTATTTATTACGGTATTGATGGCCATAAAAGAGGGAAAAATTTTTCGGACAGATAGTACACCTGATAAACAAGTGAATTTGTCTGGTAATTAAAGAAGGTCACACATTAAACAAAAGATGTGTGACCTTGCCTGATTCTTGGCAGCTAAAAAGTATCTAACCAGCAGAAATAGAAATTAGTATTAGATCTATGAGTTTGAAGTGTGGGCTTGTTTTGCAACCAAAATCGCAAGCCCATCATGCGGGTTGATCCCAATAATCTCGCAAATATTCACGAACTCCAGCATATCCATCCTACGCTCGAACTGCTCGATTTTAGAAATATAAGTCGAGTTTGGATAGCCCAACCGCTTCGAAAGCTCCACCTGGGTTACTTTTTTAAACTTTCGTTCTGCGATTATCCACCCAACAAGTCGGCGATAACGCTCGTCAAAAATGCTTTTCATAGTTGAAAAACATATCTGTTTGATCAACATTATCGAAATTCGATAATTGTTCGGCCGTTTAAAGCAAACGTAGAGCAAGTAAAACCTGCCCGACCTTCGTAATAAAGCGCTCAACTTAAACAGGAAACCCAAGATGCATTTTATGTCCGACATCCCGCAACTGCTTTGCCTCCTTGCCTTAATATATCTCACGCTTCCCCGCAACGCTGCGATTGCGTCAGGCGTCTTAGCTTTGCTTCTTTTCACTTTACTCGGTATGGATAAACTTATTTTGTTGTTCTTACTGGGATTAGCGATTTACAAAGGCATGAGTGTTTATCGTAAGCAAAGCAGCATGCCGGATATCAAAACGATGGCCGCTCCTCTAATCCTCACTGTCGTTTTGTCCATGGCGCCTTTCATTCATATGCGTGCCACAAGCGCACTACTGCTGAGCATCTTAGTTGTGTTATTAGCCCCTAAAATCGTCAGTTTTTTACGTGCTCACCCTATGGGGCTCGAACTGCCAGAGTTGATGAATAAACACATGTTGTGCAGCCTGCTTATATTTGCAGTGACCTTTCATATGATTGACGATGCATCACAAGGCTTCCCCCAAGCCGACGATGGGGTATCTGTCTTGTTAATGTGGTTACTAAGTATCTGCGGCATGCTCGCTTACGGCCTTGCGTTGCATCGTGTTCCTGCGCTGATTGTTTCAGCTATTTTTTATCTGATTGCTTTCGTTTATCTGTCAGAGCTAAGAGCTATGGGTCCTATATTGTCTGGGCTACGCCGTTTTAGCGATGTGCTCGATTTATTCTCTCCATGGGCTCTGATGGTGTTTGCGATAAACCTTATTAGCCTGGTTGGTATCTTAGTTTACACATGGAGTTATAAGAACAATCCGACACCACCAGTTTGGATTGCAGAGCGAGTCAGTAATTTCGGTAGCGAAGTGCAGAAACAGGCGACTGCTAGGGTTGAAAATGCTAAAACTCTTATGGAATCACATCATTTCAATGAAAAGCTGGAGCAAGCTTCTGCACAGGTTAAAAGTCACCTGACTGAAGTTGATTACCAAAGCAAATTCGCCAGTCACGTCGACTGGATCAAATCCAAATATCAACAAAATCCAACAAGCTTCAAGTTCATCGTGCTTATCGCCGGTGTGCTGCTTGTATGGCTTCTCATCTAGAACATGCTCGTCAATCAATCTGTTCAAAAAGTGTTAGTAACCAAAGGTGTCTTATGTTCAAAAAAATGATCTTAATCTGTAGCGCATTGTGGCTTGTTGGTTGTGGTGGAGGAGGGGGCGAGAGCGATGATGGTCGTGTCGCTGTGACTGCGACAGCGGGTGAGGGAGGTACTATTTCACCTGCAACACAGAGAGTCACAAAAGGAGGTCAGGCAAGCGTCACTATTAATCCTGGCAGTATTTACGACATTCAAAGCGTCACTGGTTGTGGTGGTAGTTTAAGCGGTAAGACTTATCAAACCGGAACTGTAAATGCAGATTGTGCAATCACTGCAAGTTTCAAACTAAAACCCCTCGCTATCAGCCTCTCTGGCGTACCTGAACGTATCCCTGAAGAACTCACAACGCCACTTACTATAGTGGTCGAAAATGCAAAAAATAGCGCCGATATCTCGGTGAAAGCTATCGGTGGTTATGGTACTGCCTTTGTCACTATTGAGCCTGCAGGTGCTGGCCTCTTTAACCTGGTTGCAAAAGGTGTGGACCGTGAAGCGCCTATTCAGCTTGAAGTTACTGCTAAGGATGGAGCTGATGCAACACGCACTGTAACAGAGCAAATTTCTGTGTTGATTGAAAACTCGTCATTTAGCACTTCACTTGCTCGCTACAAAACAATAGCGGCAAATAGCGACCGCATTCTTGCTTTGACCGAAGAAAAATCGGTTAGTAAAGCGCTGAACGATGCTGCAACAGTCTTGGCTCTGAAAGACAATGTTGCTGTAAGTACTGCTGCAGTAAGTGCCTCAAACACGACTTCTACAGAGCTGGAATCGCTACTTAATCAGAAATCGGTGGACTCTTATCTTGCAGGCACTATCAGTGATATGGAACTGACTGCGGCTATGAATAGCATAGAAGGACTGATGAGAGAGCATGTATCACCATACGTCAGCAGCATTAATGCTGTCATGCCAACTATTGCTGCTCAGGGTGTTCCGGCCGCAACAGCGCAAACATGGCACGTCAATACAGAACTCAATTCCATCTCTCTTTTTATCGGCAATACAGCGTTCGGTCAGATAACCGATGGCAAGTGGATATTCAAACCGGGTTTTGAATATCTGGATGGATTAATCACTAGCGAATGTGTTCTGTAAACCAGCACCTTTTTGGATGAATTGAGATGAAAAAAATGACCACTAATTTGACTCTGTTAAGCGCGGCACTATTCTCTGCTGCTCTGTTTGCCCAGCCTAAGGCTGAGCGTCTTGTCGTCAGCTCCGAGATTGCATCTGGCGTATCAGCGATGTCAGCCGTGGAGTCCAGTGCTCGGGTAGAGGCACGTGCTGAACACTGCTTGTCGTTAACCAGCGGTAACACTTGGTGCGTGCCTGTGCTGAATGCCGGCCAAGCCGCTGTAAAAACAAAGAGCTCTGTTTCAGAAAAAATGACGTTACGTACTGCTGTGGTTCGTGTTCCTGCTGAGCTATCGATTGATGAAGCTGAACGTTTACTCAAGAAAACCGGCTTGTACACTCACGTTGAGCGTGACGTAGCAATCACAGGCAACGAAACATCCTGGAACGTTGCTGTGCCCAATGACACACGCTTTGATTTACAGACGTACTTCAAAGACACTTCAGCAGAGCATCCAACAGCATCTTCTATTTCGTCGATGTGGGGGAAGCTTCAAAATCCAGGTAAAAATGCAGATGTTTATGTGCTGGACAGCGGGTTCCGATTGCATCAAGACTTAACCTATGCGGACGGCGTGAACTTTACCGTTGTATCTTTTGACAATGAGCGCGGCCCGGGTTTTTTGGAAGATGACTTCGATGCTGATAAAAGTTGTACCACAAGCCATGGTCTAGGCGTTGCTGGAGTAATTGCTGCAGGTATCAACAACGAAAAAAACGTTGCTGGTATTGTTGGTAACACAACGGTTCACCCAATTCGCGTGATGGACTGCAATAACGGCTTTCTTACTGATGTGGCTTATGCATTAGGGTGGATTGCGGGGAGTACAGATGTATTCTCTCAGTCGCCTGATTTGCCAGCTTTTACAGGTAAACCCGGCATAGTCAACATGAGCCTAGGGGGAGCAACAGCAGGGTGCCCCGTTTATCTGCAAAACGGCATCGATATGGCAGTTGCAAAAGGCTTTGTTATTGTGGTTTCTGCAGGGAACGAGTCAGCCGATGCAAGTACACAGTCTCCCGCTAACTGTAAAAACGTGATTACCGTTGGGGCATCAACGAATACTGCAGATGGCGTCGCGGCTGATATCGCCGATTTTAGTAACTATGGTGAAAATGTGGCGATTATGGCGCAAGGAATGTCTGTGCCGAGTTTAATAAAAGACGACAACACATCACTTTGGAATGGCACCAGTTTTTCAAGCCCTATCGTTGCGGGCGCGATTGCTGCTCTGGAAAAAGACTTCGATTTTACGCCGGAGCAATGGGCTACGCTGGTATCGATTTCCGGTGAACATCGCTGGACTGAAAACAGCCGCTGTGAATCCTTGGGTTGTGGTGCAGGCATGTTGAATGCAGCAACTCTGTATGACAACGCCAAGGCACTTGCGGCGGGGCAGCTAGATACGATGTCGTATCTGCTCAATGAATTAGCTGCTTGCAATCAAACCTGGTTTACCAACACTCTGCTGAAATCCAATGAGCCCTGTAGCTGGGTGCTGGCAGAAGTACAGTCATTTGGACGAGTCGCCGAAGGTGAGCATATCAAGTTGTGGTCTGTTGAAAAAGGTGAGGACAATACAGTGGATAACAGAACACTATGTGGTCAATTCACAACAAACAAGTTCACAGTGGAACGCGACGTGGTTGCTGACCGGGAATTTTATGTTCAGAAGTGTGACAACGCCGAAGACTCCTGCAGTACCTTGAGTAAACTCGACACTCAAGAGCTTGAAAACGTACCTGCTGCCTGTCAGTAAATAAAGTGTGATAATGGCTGCTGCATTGTGGCAGCCATTCTAGTCATTGCAATTCCTTTACGGCACTGAAAAACCGCCACTGATTAAATGTCGACAATGAGGCTGAAGCCCCCTAAAGAACCGGCGCTCACGAAAAAACGAATCTCTGCTTTGCCTTATTTGCAGACATTCGATTTTTTGAATAGCTATCTAAGCGATGTTAATAAAACTTAGACAAGTCTGAAATAAAGCTAAGGGTGTCCTCAAAAAATCTAATAACCCCACTTATCAAAAGCCAAAGGCGCGCGATTCAGCGTTCGCCGGTATTCTGGCCACTTTGGCAAATTTGTATGCATCAAAGCCTTAAACTGTTCATTATGATGCCGCTCAAGCAAATGAATTAGCTCATGCACGATGATAAACTCCAAGCATTCCGGCGGCTTTTTAACCAGTTCCAGATTGAGCCAGATGCGGCCTGTGCTTGGGTTGCAGCTGCCCCATTTGGTTTTCATGCGTTTGATGCCGATAAAAGTTGGCGTTACACCAAGGCGTTCTTGCCATTGCTGGATCAGCGGTTCGACACGTTTTCGCAGGATGGTTCGATACCAATCTTGCAGAATTAACTGTCGTTTTTCTGGTGTAATTTCATTACGGCTGGTCAGTACTATTTTGCCACCTTTGAGTTTCACGCTTGGTTCGGCAGCTTGTGCTACATCCAAACGGTAACCACGGCCCCACAGGTAGTGCGTCTCTCCGGTACACATTTCTCGCTCTGATTGGCGTGGCTGTGCAGCAAAGTCAGCTTGTTGTTCGCGGATCCAAGCTATACGTTTCACCACAGCCATGCGAATGGCGGTGTCACTGAGTTGCAGCGGTGCAGATACCCGCACTTTGCCTTGTGGTGGTAACACCGAGATATGAAGGTTTTTGATCGGTTTGCGCTGCAAATCGAGTGTGATATTGCCAATAGTAACTTCAGCCATTAATGGTACTCTTTTTGAGCCTTAATCAAGTCCATTACCGCTTTGACATCCACCTTGTATTCGGCAGTTTCTTGTTGGATGGCCCGGGCGATTTCTTTCTCTTTAAATCGGTCTCCCAACCAATCTGCTTTTTTGGTGTAACGCACGGCCGAGTCGATTTTGGTTACCAGCACTTCATCATTGCCAAAGTTATCGAACAGCGCTCGTTTGGCCATAGTATCCATGGTTTCTGGGTAGGCTTTTGAGTTGTTACTGGCCGGGTATTTTAACTTCTTCGCCAGTTCCCGCACCTTTTCTAAATACTCCTGGTATGAAATCGCTTGCTGACGCCTTTGTAGGATCAGTTCATCCAGCAATACTGACATTTGCTCATAGTATTTAGGGTTAACCGGGTTCTCATCAACGATTGTTTTACGCACGTTATTTTCAATCGCTTCCGCCATCGCCTCTGGATCCTTTCTCATATCTTTAGGCAAACCATCCAGAGCTTCCGCGCCTTTTTGTACGATAAGCTCAATAAGACCCAATTCTTCGAAATCCATCAGGGTTTCGCTTGGGTCAGCGTCAATGTACAAGTCGAGCATTTGGCGCATCGCAGGCTCAAACTGCTTCATATCCACCACATCACCGCTGGCGATTTTGATTTCATCGCGCACTTTGCTGTAGTGCTCGACCTCTTGGCGGATAACATCGGCTTCACCTTTGTTATAGCCGGCCTGCTGCATCTCACTGGCAATATTGGTAAAGCAGCGAATAAGCTTCGACACGCTTTGGTAAAGCGTTAAGCGCAGAGCTTCTTTTTCACTGAGTTCTTCTTCTAGGGCTCCGGGCTGACAGCAGAAATAATGCTGATAGTCGATTTGATGCTTGGGTGCTTTGACTGGCTCACACAAGGTCTTCACTGCTTCGAGCGCATTGTCCAAATCATCTTTGGCCATTTTCAGCCGGTCTTTCAAAAGGCCAGCTACGTCCTCTTTGTCATATCCTTCAAAGGCTTCACTGGTGTAGTCATTGACGGTTTTTTCCAGGCATTTAAACAAGTCTTTGTAATCGATGATGTAGCCATAGTCTTTATCATCACCATCCAAGCGGTTTACCCGACAAATGGCCTGGAACAGGTTGTGGTCAGCCATCTTTTTATCGATATACAAGTAAGTCGCCGAAGGCGCATCAAAACCAGTCAGTAACTTATCAACCACAATCAGTAGCCGCATTTGGCCTGGCTCTTCGATAAAGCGTTTTTTAACGATCTGCTCAAATTCCTCTACCCGCTTTGCTGCTTCGTCTTCCGGTTGCTCAAAAAACTCAGCCAGCATTTTGCGGTAAATTTTGTACTTACTCAGCTTCTCGGTCGCGCCGGCACCAGTTTCTTCACCTTTAATTTCAGAGGCATTGGGCTGATAGCTGGTCACAATCGCGCACTGGCCTAAGAAACCCGCATCGGCAAACATTTCATACACCTTACATGCCTGATAGACACTGGCGCATACCAGCATGGAGTTACCGCGGCCTTCTTTCAGCCGTGGCTTAGTGTCAAAGTCCATCAAAATATCGCCAACTATCTGCTCTAGCCGTGCCCGGCTTGATAACAGCTTTTGCATCGAGCCCCATTTCTGCTTGATTTGCAGCTTACCTAAGCGCGAAAGATTCTGGGTTTTAGCTTCAAACCATTCATCAACTTTCTTCTGCGACTTCACCCGTTGGTCTATATCACGCGCCTCATAACGCAAGTCGAGAACCACACCATCCGACACCGCTTCGTCAAACTTGTAGGTGTGGATATAAGTACCAAACACTTCAACAGACTTTTTCTTGTCCTGTTTCATCAATGGCGTACCAGTGAAACCGATAAAAAGGGCATTCGGCAGAATGCTCTTCATGGCTTCATGTAACAGGCCCGATTGGGTGCGGTGACATTCATCAACAAATACAAATAAGTCACCTTTGGGCGAGAAATCGTTCGGCAGGCTTTTTTTCATCTCACTGATAAAATCATCGGCGTTCACCGTTGATTCGTCATCATCTTCGCCATGACGGCCAAATTTATGCACCAGCGAACACACCAACCATGGATTTGGTTTATTCAGCTTATCTACTAAATCGGCACCACTTTTACTGCGGTAAATTTGCTCATCAACGCCAGAGAACACCTTTTCAATTTGCTCATCCAGTTCGGTACGGTCGGTCACCACCAACACGCGCGAATCGCGCACGTTTTCGCGGATCCACTTAGCCAGCCATACCATGGTTAAACTTTTGCCAGAGCCTTGGGTGTGCCATATGATGCCGCCTTCCCGACGCGCGATAAACTTCTTGGCGGCGTTAATGCCGAAATACTGATTGTGCCGGCAAGTCTTTTTGCGGCCCGCATCAAACACCATAAAGTCGTGGATAAGCTCTAAAAAACGTTTCTTTTGGCAAATGCGACTGATGTGAAAATCCAGAATGTATTCATAAGGATTGATGTAGTCTTCTTTCCATTCCAGATAGTGCTTGGAAGAGGTTTCAATGGTGCCATAACGCAGACCCTGGGTATCGTTGCCGGCCATCACCAACTGCATGGTGGTAAAGAAATTGCGGATAAAGTCTTTTTTCTGATTATCGAGATTCTGTGCTATGCCTTCAAACACAGACACCCTGGAGCTTTTAAGCTCAATGATACCAAGCGCAATACCGTTAACATACAACACCAAATCAGGGCGTTTTTTGTTTTCGCCTTTAACGGAGACTTCTTCAGCAATAGCAAAATCGTTCGCTTCCGGGTTTGTCCAATCAATTAGCCAAATAGTCTGGTTTTGCTCGCCAGCACTTTCTTTGTCCTTCACGCCATAACGCAGTAGTTGATAAACGTCTTTATTGGCGTAATACAGATGTTTGCCTTCACCCAAGCTTGCTGCTTTATCCAACTGACGCAGCGCGCGGGCAATAAGTGCTGCCGGGACATCACGGTCGCTTAGCCATTGACTCAGAATGCTTTCTTCGATATTGCGGTTATTGGCGCGGTCCTTCCAATCGCCTAAATAGCGATAGCCAAGCTCTTGGGTGAATAACTTGATCACACGTTGCTGGGTGAGTTTTTCTTTTTGGCCAACGTCAGTCATTTGTCAATCCTTTGCCTGTACCAGTCAACCATCAGTCAACCAAATTAAAAACCATATAAATAAATAACTTACGACATATTCATGTACATTTCAACAGGCTGTAAAGCGCAGATATTTACTGGCAGTCAACCAATGTTTATGCCCAAAACGGTATATATCTGAGCGCTTTTGCGCCTACATCGGCGTCGTAAGGCTTTATCAGCTCCATTTCAACCGCATCTTTGATCACCCGGCTTACCATAGATTTACTTTTGGCCTCAATGCCAAAACGCTCTCTCAAACTTGGATTGTTCATCGGTTCACGATTCACGTATTTCAGGCAACTATGCATATAACAGGCATGAGCCCTTTCTGCTTTATCCATGTCAGCAAAGGTTTTGTAGGAAAATAGCACACTACGAGTATGGTTTGCCGTCACTTCAAACACAGGTGCAGGTAGTTGATAGATCTCTGTTTGAAAGACTACTTTATCAATACCACTGCCACGCTCCTCGCATATATTCACTCTTCGCATAAAAGATGCGAGCGCCTCATTACGGCTTTGGGGTGGCGAATCTAAAAATCGCTCGGTAGCCACTAACGGAATGCCTGGATTAGTAATTTCCATACGCTTTTCAAATACTTCGATCATGGGGCCAGTGCCAGATACAGAAAAATCCTGATGGATAATGGCGTTGGCAACCAATTCCCGAATAGCCAGTTCAGGGTACATCGGCACTTCTTTACGAAAAGCTTTACCAATTTCTTCGTTCGACGGCAATAAGGTTTTTAAGTAATCAATCAGCCCTTCAAAGCCACTGGCATAGCCTTTGTTGCCTTCAATTTCGCGCACAGTCTCAATCCGGCTATTGCCTTTGTACATCACCAACCTCACTGCTTTGCGGCCCAAATGCTGAAACTGCTGCAATTTTTTGGCGAATAAAATGGCACCTAAGTTGGTAATGTGCCACTTATCCGCAGAGCTTTCTTTGATCAACTTATCTGCACACAGCGCAGCCAAAATGCCATTGCGGTTTTCAGGCAGTGGTAAGCCCATTAAGTCAAAATAGGCTGGGTAATCCAACAGTCCTAGAACTTCGTCAGCAGGTAAATTAGAAGCAGCAAATTGTTGTTCAAAAGGCGTTTTATCAAATACGCGCCACAAGGCCCGCTCTTTTTCTGGAAACTCTTTGAGCTTCTTTTTGTAACTGCCAAGCCGGAAATATTCCACGCCTTCGTATTGCACCGGGTTGTGACTCGCTGGTTGAATTTCCAACAGCACAACTGGAGTTTGATCATCGACTTCAAACTCGTAAAAGCGAAAATGGATCTTCGGCGAGATTTTCTGCAGTAGCCAACTTTCAACTTCTTGTTGTTTGTGTTTTTGTACTGAGGGTTTGAAATTGGTGCCGACCAGTTGATGGCTCTCATCATCAACACCAAATACCAGATAAGCTTGCTGCTTACCATGCAAAGCCGCCGAATTGGCCAGCGCAGAAATATACTCACCTATCACTTCAATATCGGCATTACGCTTAAACTCAACCCACTCGGTTTCCTGCGGTAAGCGGCAAAGTTCTTTCACCAGACTGATTAAATCTTGTGTCGTTAATTCAATTGGCATAAGCGAAGCTTCCTAAAGATTTTTCTTTTTGGCCAACGTCATTCATTCAGTACCCCTGATTACATATCTCACTTCAATTCGGGAGATTCTAATGATTCAAACTTATTAACAAGACCTCAAAAAAGTCTGGGAGCTAAAACCGCGTACCCATATACTTTTGCAGATTAATGCCTGACGTTAGCTTAAAATCAGAATCGTCTTCTTCTTGCATATAGGACACACCCCGAACTCTATGATACCGAAGTGATTCTGGTACATAGAACAAAGAGTACAATGGTTCCTTCTCAAAAGCGAAGACGTCATCATCTTGAATACTACACGCTGAGATTGGTGAAATTAGGCTTGATTCAGGAAACAATGCCAGACATGCCCCCGATTGGTCCTGTTGTACAGATTGATAAATGACGCCATCCGCATTGTCTTTAAACTTGACACGTAAGTATTCGAAGATAACTTGAGTTGCCAAATAAGGATTACTATTGCCGCGCCTTGCAGGTCTTGACATTTGAAAGGCCATTTCTTTAAAAAAAGCTACCGCATGGGCATGCCTTACAAACTCATCGTCATAAATATCGTTCTTGAAATTGCAACTAGAGAGTTTATTTAGGTCAATAAGCCTTAACTTTGTAAGAGTCCTAAACTCGCCGGAAACTGCAGAATCACCCACAAGTGGCCGAATTTCACTAATGCATGTTTGACGATCCAAAGCACCGTAAAAAACAGAAATCCCAGCGGGGCTCATACGTTGATCAGAAGCTAGTTGATGTGGCGTCGGGCCAAGCTCACTTTCAGGAGCTTCTTGTATCTTTTTAAGAATATCTTTTGAAGCAGCGATTCTTGCTCTGAAAATCGGCGTAGTTGAATCTATCGTTTGAATAATCCCTTTATTTTCAAGATTATAGTCGTCGGTCAGAATGTGAAAGAGATCATCTAAAAACGACTTTGCCTGACGGTTAAAAAAGCGATGACCATGCGCAACACTGCTAATGAAATTCTCCCACCCAGCTTCGAACTCGTTATCTGTGTCGTCACCATAATTGATCATGAAAAGGTCTTTACGAGACCTATTTGCATGTTTATCTATGAATTCACATTCTAAGAAATCGCATAACTTTTGGTTGAATTCTTCAGCGCTGGTCGGTGGGTGGCTTTCCAGATGATTCCAAATATCACCAATCGCTAAATCAGCACCGCATTCCAAATGTGCTTGTGTCATATGAGGGAGATCGTCAAAAGGCACCAAAACTGTATGAAACAGGGCCTCAATGCATTCCATTAATTTTGAATCTTCAACTGATAAATCAGTTTTCCCACAATAATTGCAGAGACCAGTGTACCCATGACCAACTACAAACTTTTTTAATGCTGGACTAACCATGCAATGAACGCAGATCATGATTTCAGTCTCGTTTTGCCGGTCAGCAGCTCTTGCATCATGCCTTGTTTGATTTGGTGGGTTTTATCCAAGCGGAGCTTACATAAATCTAATTCATGATCAAACTCTTTAAGAGCAAGCCCAATAGCCTCTTGCTCATCAAACATCGGAGTTGGAATTACTAGCTGTTTCAACTCTTTAGTATTAATGCTGGCTTGACTGACCGCCTGTTTGGCAATTTTTTTAGCCCATTCTCTTGATGGGAAAAATGACAAGTAGCTGTATAGCCAATTTGAACTTGTATTATGGTCTACTCTAATTAGCAATAAGTTGATTCCATGATACAAAGGTCGATCACCTTCGAACATGGCTACCTTTCCAATATGGTCGACGCTATTAATATGGCTGTATAAGATGTCTCCATCTTTTAGCTTGTAAGAGGGATGAATGCTTTCCTCACTAGCGATCCCTGTTCTGTCAAAATCGATAAAACCTTTGGCAATAGTCTCAATTCGTGTAACAGGAACACCATCTTTGAATATGGTCTTGTAATTTGAACCATTTCTGATCACTTCAGTGAGCTCACCAAGTGGCATCAACTCCCAATCCTCTGGGATTTCGCCGAGTTCGCTGGGTTTGTAGCCTTTTTTGCGGCCGTCGGGGTGGTGGGCGAATTGTGGGAGGCGGGTGCGGCCAGTGAGCAGTTGTTGCATGGTCGCGGTTTTAATCGCCTGCTTTTTCGCAATCAGTTTTTCCAGTTCCTGAATTAACGCATCTACATCCGATAAGGCATTGGCTATGGCGGTTTGTTCTTCTTTGGGAGGTAATGGTACTGACAACCCTTTGATGATCGAACCACTCAGGTTTTCTTGGCCACCCGAGTTGCTGGATTCACGTATTTTGTCATACATCGAATTCAAAACATGAAATATGTACTTAGAGCTCTCTTTATCTTTCAAATCAATAGCTGCACAAGCCTGATTTATCGTTGCATCAAAACCAAGCATACCCACTTTTCCGCGAGTTTTACCTTGACCATACATAGCCATAAGCAACGTACCGGCTTTGCACCATCTAGTAGAAGAGAATTCGACCCCTTTCTCAGAAATAAACTCGAGTGCGTTATCAATAGTCACGCCGTCAATCAAAGTCGTCGTCACCCAAGGAATTTGCCCGTCCCAATATTCAGGTACTTTCCTGTTAGGTGTACCTCCAGAATATATGTGCGCTATTTCTCCTAATTTACAAACATCCCAATCGTTCGGAACCAAGCCATATTCTGAGGGTTTAAAACCACTTTTCGTATTTTTGGACTGAGAAGTTTCAATTTTGCCTTCATTGCAGGGATTAGTATCTGCTGACATACTCATACCGCCCACTCCAAACCCATCGCCTTTAAATGCTCAGCTACTTTGGCACTTAACACTTCCACCGACTGACTAATCTGCGGCAAAGGCTCGGTATAACGCTCTTCCAAGTCTTTAACGCGACTCGCCAGTTGCTGGCCCATGCGTTCGATTTCGGCCTGAATACTGGCTTGCAGCGTGGCTTGCCATTTGTCTTGCACCAGTAGGGTTTTCACCTCGCTGGTGGTCAGTGTGGCGTAGCGTTTAAACACCAACAGGTCGAGTTTGTCTTGCTGCTCTTTCACAGCTTTCTTGCTGCTACCTTCACTATCAAACAGACGCTGGACTTGCTGCAGGGCTTTGCGCTCGTCTGGGTCTGATGCGAGTTTTAGCCGCGCTTTTACGGACGCTGCGGTGACTTTGTCTTTGTCGTTCAGCGCATCAGCAAGCAAACCGTCTTCAGCGCTGTGCTCTTCAATGTAACTTTCCAGCTCCTGGCTGATGCTATCGAGTTCGCTTTGCAGGCGGTCCAATTCAGCTTGTTCAGCGGCAAAAAAGCGTTTCACCAATAAGACTGGTGGCAAGAGTTCAGCTTTGTATTTGGCTTTGCCGATGACTAAATCTGGCAATTCTTTACTGGCTTTTGCATCGCCTTTGGCGGCAATCAGTTCACGCAGCTTTTTGCCGGCGTCCCAGCCGTCTTGCACCAGCACATAGACATCGTCTTGCATGGTGTCTTGCCAATAATCCATCAGCAGCTGATAGACGTCGTATTTGCTAAGCAAGTCAATATTGTCGTAAGCGGCCAGTAGCGCTTCGCTAATCCGATTGATCAGAGCCTTCGGCAGCTCACTACCATCGATGCTATCGAGCGCACTTGCGCTAAACCATTGCTCAAATGGTGTGACCGCCATGCTGGCAAAAGCAGTAAATTCAGGGTGCTGCAAAATGGTCGATTTTACATCGCGAGCGACGACTTTTGCGTTTAAATAACCTGCACGCTGAGGGGCGAATAAAGTCGCGCGTAGGCTCGGTAGCACTTGCCAGTAATTGTCGAGTGCGGCGACGTCACGCTCTGGGATACCACCGGCTAAATGGGCGGATAAATCGTGTAAGTCTTCGCCTTCACTGCTGTCGATGTAACGCGGGATATTTAGGTTGTAGTCGTTGCCGGCAATTTCTTTGAGCGAGACTAAACGGCTGTAGCCTTTAAGCTCCAACTGTTTGGTAAAGACATCAACGATTTTATGGATGTCTTGCGCACGCAGGCGATTTTTATTGCCGTCTTTGGCAAAGCCTTTGCTGGCATCGACCATAAAGATGCCGCCTTCGGTTTTGCCAAGGTCGAGCGTGTCTTTCAGCATCCGGCTTGCGGCCGATTCTTTATCAATGACGATGATACAGGCAGGAATACCGGTGCCGTAAAACAGGTTGGCCGGCAGACCAATAATGCCTTTGATATAACCTTGTTTGAGCAGGTTTTCGCGGATGCGCGCTTCGGCATTGCCGCGGAACAACACACCGTGCGGCAGAATAACCGCGCCTTTGCCGGTGCTTTTTAAGCTTTTGATGATGTGCAGCAAAAAGGCGTAGTCGCCGTTTTTCTCAGGCGGCACGCCCCAGGCAAAGCGTTTAAATTCGTCGTGTTCGGCGTTAATGCCGCTGGTCCAGTTTTTGTTGGAAAACGGCGGGTTAGCGACTGCAAAGTCGAAGGTTTTCAGCTCGCCGTTGGTGTCTTTCCACTCTGGTGCGGCCAGGGTGTTGCCTTTGGAGATTTTAGCAGTAACGTTGTCATGCAAAATCATGTTCATGCGCGCCAAAGCGCTAGTAGCGTTATCCATTTCCTGACCAAAAATCGACAAGCCGCGTGGCGCTTCGTCACTGGCTTTTAGAAGCAGTGAGCCAGAGCCGCAGGTTGGGTCATAGACGGTGCAGTCTTGCGAGGTGTGTACGTTAATGCCCAGCACCTTGGAAAGGATTTTCGACACTTCAGATGGAGTATAAAACTGGCCTTTGGATTTGCCCGATTCGGTGGCGAAGTGGCGCATCAGGTATTCATAGGCATCGCCTAATAAGTCATCGCCATCGGCGCGGTTGCCGGATAAATCTAAGCCTTCAAAAATACCGACCAGCTTGGTTAAGCGGTCGACCATTTCCTTGCCTTTACCCAGCTTGTCTTCGTCGTTAAAGTCGGCAATGTCGATGACGCTTTTTAAATCATTTTCTTCGGCCAGTTTAGCGATGATTTTGTTTAAGCCCTCACCAATCTCGGTTTTACCTTTAAGCGACACCATGTCATCAAAGCTGGCACCTTCCGGCACCTCAATCATCGCGCTTTGGTCGTGCTTAGCTTTGTCCGACACATACTTCATAAACAGCATGGTCAGCACATAGTCTTTGTATTGCGATGCATCCATGCCGCCGCGCAGCTCATCACAACTGGCCCACAAGGATGAATAGAGTTCGTTTTTTTTGATTGCCATGGTGTTTTGTATTCCCTTTACTTCCCTTGACTACACAGGGGCGCTTGAATGCTAAATTGAGGATTAAGTTTTTTGAAAATCAGCATTAGCGAAATAATTGGTGTTTGAGCTACATACCTTACCAGATACGCCTAGATTGGCGAAGGGAGCTTTAGTGCGACTGACTGGTTAGTGGGCATATTTTCATAATTCATCTTAAAAGATGGCCGAAAGCTTATAGCTGTGTGCTACTACCCAAGAAACACCCTCTCAAAAAACAATTCGAGAGGTTCGAAATTGATGTTTTTGATTCATTGAGGGACGTCCGCTTTCAGTGATAAGCATCGATTCAACCTTTACCTTGTAGCGTTGAATACCATCTGTTGAATATGAGCAACAGATGGCTTGTGGTAAAGAGAATCATAAACCCATTACCTAAATCACAAAATACGACATCGCTTTTTATCTTACTTAGCCTGATAGCAAATAGTTGAGTAGTCATAAAGACTATCCAAATGGCACAGAGCTGAGTTAAATTGATGTACTGATTTTAGGTCTAAAAGATTAATTTATCAGTCATAAGGAAAGCAATGAGTAACAAAGTCGTTTATGTTAAAGCCAATTTCAAACCACTTTATGGAAAATCAGGCGTTTTAAAGGCAATATTCGGGTCTAAGCAATCAGCAAGCTTGCTTAATCCACCAGACGGTTTAGAGCACAAAGGCTGGTCTGATAGTGAGATCGATGGCGAAAGATTTGCAAAAGACATATCGGAAGCAATTGAGACGTTAAATAAGGAAGGTTATGAGGTCTCAATCATAACCAATATTACTTCCGGGGCATATCATTCTGATTATTCTGAGGCTGAAAAATCAAGTTACGGTTTGGGGTATGGGTATAGCTATACTGAAGGAGCGATATTGGTAGGCAAGCGTCAGTAGACAGCGTCGTTTCAGAATTTTCACTCTTTAGTCTGTCCATGAAAATATTCGGAGAATGCCTTTTTGCGTGTTCGTGGTTTCTTGCAAAACAAGAGCGGAATCTATACGTAGATTCCGCTCTGAAAGTGTTCTTCTACTGAAGCGTCAATGTAACCGGCGGGCCAATCAGCTCGTTATCAAAGATTGGCAAAGTTAGATTCGCGAACATTGTCAGATAAATCACCCTCTCCTCCTGATCAGTGATCAATTCGCCGAGCTTGTAAAACAAGTCGTAAGTGATTATGACATTGTGTTCCACTTGGATATCATGGATAGGTCCAGTCCTGACAATATTGACTAAACCAAACTTATTCTCCCGGATACCGTAAGCATACTGAAATGGGAATATAGGGTCTTGGGCAATAAAGTAATACATAAAAATACCTGCGTATTCTTTTAGAGTGCTCATTCGTGATACTCCGCCTGATGGGTATTATCTAGCAAGAAATGCACTAAACGACGCTGTAGTTGTTTAAAGTCCAAAACTCTGATGCAACTAGCGCAGCAGGCCTCCTTCTGTACCCAGTAATACACTGCTTCACAGTTGTCGGATTCAACGCCTGTGCCACATACATTTACAAGTTGATTGCCTCGAGGATCAATTTGCAATGTGGTGATCAGGCTGGTTGTGATAAGACTAACTTTGCGACGAAAATCTCTCTGCACCATGAATTCCCGGAACATTGGTGTTTGCTCGATTTGGATCATTTTGCATCTCCTTTGCCGTGTGCTTTTAAAAGTAATTCGAAAGCTGAACCATCCTGGCGAGTTAGGTTTGGCACAAAACGGCTATATACGCGGAACAGCATTTCAGTGGTGGTATGGCCCATTTGGCGAGCTATCCACTCTGGATTTTCGCCAGCGGCAAGCCATAAAGTTGCAGCTGTATGTCTGGTTTGATAAGGAACTCGCGGTCGTAACCCACATTTTTCCAATGCTGGATACCAAACGCGTTGAGTGATGTTGCGGTGGTTATATGGGTTACCAGTTCTTGTAGCGAACACAAACTCGCCTTCACCTGTTACTTTCAGCTGCTTCAGTAATGCTGAACGCACTGGTTGTGACATTTGAATTTCTCGTTGCGAGCCATCATTTTTTGTGTACTCCATGCGTCCACCAACCCAGCTTTCTCTAACCAGAATTAGGTCTCGGTCAAAATCAACATACCGCCATTTCAGGCCGTCAATCTCACCAGTCCTGAGAGCAGTGAAAAAGCGAACAACGAAGTAATTGGTAAACAGCTCATTCACGTTGTCTAAAAATGTATGTACCTCTGTTAAGGTAAAGGGGTCTATGTCAGTCTTTTTCACTTTAAGTGGCTTCAAACGTTCAGGCGCAGTAAACTGATACCGGTCGGCTGCTTCGCTTAAGATCATCTGGATAACTTTCAGATGACGGTTCATGTAACCTGTTGAAATCTGCTCTCCATTTTCGCGACGAACTTTGCCGAGTGATGCGCGAAATTGGATTAGATCTGCTTTAGTGATGTGGCCGACTTCCATCTCTCCGAAGTATGGCAGTAAGCGGTTTTCAACTAGCATCTTGATGGTTTTTGCATAAGATAGACGCCAGCTAACCTGCATTTCATCTAGCCAAATCATTGCAAATTCACTGAACTTTGGTAAGCGCTCTGCGCGATTTCCAGCCAGCAATCTTTGCTGCTGAGTTTCGAACTTAGCGACCATTTTGCTGTTTGGAAAATAGCTACGGTAGTCAAAAGTACCCAGCAGAATTTCGGCTTCAATCTTTACCAGTAACTTTGCCAAAGTTTTGCGGTTTGCTGCTGTATCCGGTAATGCCGTTTGCTCACGGCAGCGCGTGTTCATGTAAGTAAAATCGAGTAACAGGTTTGGAGAACCTGCTCTGGTTCGGATACTACCCATGAGCGTGTCCTCCATTGGCCATAGGGATCAGCAGAGCTGTTTGAGGTTTAGCGATATCTCGTTGAATGGTTTCCCACACATAAAGGATTTTGCGACCACCAAACGGACGGATGTAGTGAATGCCTTCTAACAGCACCCGGTCTTTCAACGTGTCACGAATTGTCCTCGCGTCGTATTTGATAAGCTGGGATAGCTCATCGGTAGTAAGGTAGGTTTTACTCATCTTATGCACCTCTTGATGTATGAATGTAGCGTATATGCATCATTATGGCGATTGAAAGGTCTTTGTCAAGCATCTTTTGATGTTTTTACGCATCATTTGATGAATAAAGTGCTTTTATGATGTAGAATTAGCGTTATCAGGGGAGTGAAAAATGATCAGATTCAGGCTTAAAGAGCTTATTGCGGATAAAGAATTCAAAGAGGGCAGGCGTGTCACATTTGACGAGATTGCCAAAAGCACCGGGATACACAGAACTACTTTGTCAAAGCTAGCAAATCAGAAAGGGTACAACACCACTACTGATGTTTTGGACAAGTTATGTGTTTATTTCGAAGTGAAGCTTGCAGAGGTGGCTGAGTATAGTCCTGAAGTTAATTGATTGTTTTTGAGATTAATTAACTGGATGAGTCGACATCTCATCTACAAATTGGCATTGCTGGAAATCTTTTAAACCTGTCTTAAGGCTATAAGCGAAGGCTGCAGTTCACATTAGAAGATCTCAATAAAAACGAATGTCGGCTTTGCCTTAGTTGCGGACATTCGTTTTTTGTGAGCAATGCGTCTGAAGAACCTGAATTTGGTCCTAGCTGACTTCAACAGTATCGAATGATTGCTGCAATACTCACGTGTGAATTTGAGTGGTCTCGAATTCCCATAAAACACTCGCCCCTCA
>Ga0247725_1000126_pt1 | contig 93368 bp, 75 predicted proteins | sample OKSTACKMCFT3sol_FD_183021 | JGI IMG/M metagenome (GOLD analysis project Ga0247725, IMG submission 183021) | Subsurface sediment microbial communities from gas well in Oklahoma, United States - OK STACK MC-FT3-sol | ecosystem: Environmental > Terrestrial > Deep subsurface > Rock core/Sediment...
GTGAACATTGTTGATTGCGTAGGCCAGTTGACGACGGCCCCAGTCTTCCAGGCGGTGGATCTTGCCACCATCTTCTTCGATCAGCTTGGTGTAACGCTCAACCATGCCGCCGACTTGCTCGCTCTGGTCCGGGTGAACCAGGAAGATGATTTCGTAATGACGCATGAATGCTCCTTACGGGTTAGTAGTCTGCCAGCAACCTGGTCAGACAAGGAGTGAATGACACTGTATGTCTTGCCCTAGTGAGAAGGCACATGCGCGCCTGCCAGCTCGGCAAGGGGCGCAATTGTAGAGAAGCCGGGAAGGACAAGCAAGGAGGTTGGCGAATAATTGAACAGCCGGAGATATATTCGCCAGGCTGGGTGCTGCTTGCGGGAACGGGGTTCGTGGGAGCGGCGATGCGGCGACCCGACTTGCCCCGCTCCCACGAACCCGCCCCACGAGCAACGAATCAGCGCTTGACCTGACGCTGCCGCACGGCCTCGAACAGGCACACCCCGGTGGCCACCGAAACGTTCAGGCTGCTGACGCTGCCACCCATCGGCAACTTCACCAGGAAATCACAGTGTTCACGGGTCAGGCGGCGCATGCCCTTGCCTTCGGCCCCCATGATCATCACCAGCGGACCGGTCAGGTCCTGCTGGTAGATTTCCTGTTCGGCCTCGCCAGCGGTTCCCACCACCCACAGTCCGCGCTGCTGGAGTTTCTCCAGGGTACGCGCCAGGTTGGTCACGGCCACCAGTGGCATCACCTCGGCGGCGCCGCAGGCCACCTTGCGCACCACGCCGGTCAGGGTCGCGGACTTGTCCTTGGGGATCACCACGGCGGTCGCCCCGGCCGCATCGGCGGTGCGCAGGCAGGCGCCGAGGTTATGCGGGTCGGTGACGCCATCGAGCACCAGGATCAAGGGCGGCGTCTCGGTACGCTCGAGCAGCTCGTCGAGCATCGCCTCGCCCCACACCTGGCTCGGGCTCACCTCGGCAACCACACCCTGGTGCACACCTTCGACCCAGGCGTCGAGTTCACGGCGCTCGGCCTGGCCGACCTGGACGCGGTTCTGCGCAGCCAGCTCCAGCAGGGCCTGGATGCGCGGCTCACTGCGCCCTTCGGACAGCCAGATCTGTTTTACCCGCTTGGGGTGGTGTTGCAGCAGTGCCTGCACGGCATGCACGCCGTAGATCTTTTCCAGCTGACTCATGACTTGTTCTTGCCCTTGCGTGGCGCGCCGGACTTGGGCGGCCCCTTGCGATGCTTGGTCGGCTTGCCGGACGACTTGCCACCTTTATCCGACTTGCCGCCGGCATGGCCGCTGGCACGCGCCTCGCCCATCAGCGCCTTCTTCATTTCACGGCTCTTGCGCACCTCGGCATTGCGCTGCACCGCGTCTTTCGGGAAGTACGCCTCGGAGGCCTCGCTCTTGCGGCTGCGCGGCTTGGGCGAAATCTTCGCTTCAGCGGCAGGCGCCTGTTCGACCACCGGCTGCGCGGCAGCGCGTGGCTTGCGGCCGACCGGTGCGGTGACGGTCTTCTCCGACATTTCGAAGTCGATCTTGCGCTGCTCGAGGTCGACACGCATGACCTTAACCTCGACCGTGTCGCCCAGGCGGAAGCTGCGGCCGCTGCGCTCACCGGACAGGCGGTGATGCACAGGATCGAAGTGGTAGTAGTCACCCGGCAGGGCGCTGACATGCACCAGGCCTTCGACATAGATGTCGGTCAGCTCGATGAACAGGCCAAAGCCGGTCACCGCGGTGATCACACCAGGGAAGGTCTCGCCGACGCGATCACGCATGTACTCGCACTTGAGCCAGTTGACCACGTCGCGGGTAGCCTCGTCGGCGCGGCGCTCGGTCATCGAGCACTGCTCGCCCATCTGCTCGAGGCTGTTTTCGTCGTACGGGTAGATGCGCGCCTTGGGAATACTCATGGCACCGGCACGCTTGACGTGCGGGGTGTCGACCTTGGAGCGGATCACGCTACGGATGGCGCGATGCACCAGCAGGTCCGGGTAACGACGGATCGGCGAGGTGAAGTGGGTGTAGGCCTCGTAGTTCAGGCCGAAGTGGCCGTTGTTCTCGACGCTGTACACCGCCTGGCTCAGCGAGCGCAGCATGACGGTCTGGATCAGGTGGAAGTCCGGGCGCCCAGCGATGCTCGCCAGCAGTGCCTGGTAGTCCTTAGGCGAAGGGTCCTTGCCTTTGTGCAGACTCAGGCCCAGCTCACCGAGGAATGCGCGCAACTTCTCCAGGCGCTCCGGCGGCGGGCCGTCGTGCACGCGGTACAGCGCAGGCACGTTGTGCTTCTGCAGGAACTCGGCCGTCGCGACGTTGGCCGCCAGCATGCATTCCTCGATCAGCTTGTGGGCGTCGTTGCGTACGGTCGGACGAATTTCGTCGATCTTGCGATCTTCACCGAAGATGATCCGGGTTTCCTGGGTCTCGAAGTCAATCGCGCCGCGGGTGTGACGGGCCGCCAGGAGCACCTTGTACAGGGCGTACAGGCTCTTCAGGTCCGGCAGCACCGCGCTGTATTCCTCGCGCAGGGCCTTGCCTTCGCGGGTACGGGAATGCTCGAGCATGCTGCTGACCTTGTTGTAGGTCAGGCGCGCATGGGAGTGGATGACACCCTCGTAGAACTGGTAGTCGACCATCTGGCCGGCCTTGTTGATGGTCATTTCGCAGACCATGGCCAGGCGATCGACGTGCGGGTTCAGCGAGCACAGGCCGTTGGACAGTTCTTCGGGCAGCATCGGCACGACGCGCTCGGGGAAGTACACCGAGTTACCCCGTTGCTGCGCTTCGGTATCCAGCGCCGAGCCCAGGCGCACGTAGCTGGAAACGTCGGCGATGGCCACGTACAGGCGCCAGCCGCCGGAGAACATGCGCAGCTTGCCCAACGGTTCGCAATACACCGCATCGTCGAAGTCGCGAGCGTCTTCGCCGTCGATGGTGACGAAAGGCAGATGACGCAGGTCGATGCGCTTCTCTTTATCTTTTTCCTCGACTTCGGAGCGGAACTTGCGCGCTTCCTTGATCACTTCCTGTGGCCAGACATGCGGGATGTCATAGCTGCGCAGGGCGATGTCGATTTCCATGCCCGGAGCCATGTAGTTGCCGATCACCTCGACCACATCACCCTGCGGCTGGAAGCGTGGGGTTGGCCAGTGAGTGATCTTGATCGACACGAACTGGCCGATCTTGGCGCCGCCGTTGCGTCCGGCAGTGACCAGGACTTCCTGCTGGATTTTCGGATTGTCAGGGGTTACGTAGCCGATGCCGCCTTCTTCGAAGTAGCGACCAACCACGCTTTCATGGGCGCGGGAGATGATCTCTACCAGCACGCCTTCGCGACGGCCACGGCGGTCTACACCGGAGACCCGGGCCAGGCCGCGGTCGCCATCGAACACCAGACGCATCTGTGCCGGGCTGAGGAACAGGTCCTCGCTACCATCGTCGGGGATGAGGAAGCCGAAGCCGTCACGGTGCCCGGAGACACGGCCACAAATAAGGTCGAGCTTGTCCACCGGGGCATAGGTGCCGCGCCGGGTATAGATAAGCTGACCGTCGCGCTCCATGGCACGCAGGCGGCGGCGCAGGGCTTCGATCTGGTCTTCTTCGTAAAGACCGAACTCTTCGGCCAGCTGTTCGCGGGCAGCCGGCTCGCCACGGTCGGCGAGGCGCTGCAGGATCAGCTCACGGCTGGGGATAGGGTTGTCGTATTTTTCCGCTTCGCGAGCGGCCTCGGGATCGAGGGATTGCCAATCGGCCATCAGAAGGGGTTCACCTTGGGGTATATAGATATGAATTCTGGCATAGACGTATTGAAACCGGAAATGTCAGCCTTGGACAGCCCCGACGCGGTATCCGCCGAACGAAAATAGGCGCGTGGAATCAACGGGTTGAATTTTTTGAATTTTTTTTCGATCAGGGGCTTTACAGCCATCAGGAGCGTCCGTATAGTGCGCACCACAACGACGGACAACCCCGGAGTTGTAGTAGAGATGAACGACGCTGTAAAGCATCTTTTAATCTCGAATGTGTGCCCAGGTGGCGGAATTGGTAGACGCGCTGGTTTCAGGTATCAGTGACTTAACGGTCGTGGAAGTTCGAGTCTTCTCCTGGGCACCAAAAATTTTCAAGTAACAGATGACCAAGGATCTGTTACCACTGTGTGAAAGCAGACGAAAGTCGCCTTCAGCAGACGATGCAAAGCTTTGCCCAGGTGGCGGAATTGGTAGACGCGCTGGTTTCAGGTATCAGTGACTTAACGGTCGTGGAAGTTCGAGTCTTCTCCTGGGCACCATACAAAAACCCACTAGTTTGCTAGTGGGTTTTTTCTTGCCTGCGATTTCATGTCGCCGGGCAGCCCCTCCTTCGTCTACCCATGAATTTCCCGACATGCGCCCATTTGAGAAACAATTTCGTTTACCATTGTTTCCAAATATGTAGCCGTAAGCGAGGAAATACCCGCATGACGATCCGCCCGCAACCGCTGATGCGCACCCTGGCCGCCGCAGTTCTGAGCCTGGTGATCGGCGCTCCGGCCGCCCTGGCAGACGAACCGGTCACGTTGACGATGTACAACGGCCAGCACAAGGAAATCGGTGAAGCCATCGCCAAGGCCTACGAGGCCAAGACCGGCATTCATATCAATATTCGCAAGGGCAGCAGCAACCAGTTGGCCAGCCAGATCATCGAGGAAGGCGAACGCTCGCCGGCCGACATCATCTATACCGAAGAGTCGCCACCGCTGAACAACCTGGGCGAACTGGGCCTACTGGCGAAGATCGACGACGCCACCCTGAACATGCTGCCCAAGGAATACGTGGGCGCCAACGGCACTTGGATGGGCGTTACCGCGCGCACCCGCGTGGTGGTCTACAACCCGAAGAAGATCGATGAGAAAGACCTGCCGACCACGGTGATGGATTTCGCCGGCCCCGAATGGGACGGCCGTGTCGGCTACGTGCCCACCAGCGGCGCCTTCCAGGAACAGGCGGTGGCCATCCTCAAGATGCACGGGCGCGAAGCCACCGAAGAATGGCTGACCGGCCTGAAAGCCTTCGGCAAGACCTACACCAACAACATGGTCGCACTGAAGGCCGTGGAGAAGGGCGAAGTCGCCGCCGTGCTGGTGAACAACTACTACTGGTACGCCCTGGAGCGCGAGCGCGGCAAGCTAGACTCCAAGCTGTACTACCTGGCCGACGGCGACGCCGGCAACCTGGTGACCATCTCCGGCGCCGCTGCGGTCAAGGCCAGCAAGCATCCGAAAGAAGCACAGGCCCTGCTCAACTGGATGGCCAGCGAAGAAGGCCAGCGCGTGATCACCCAGACCACCGCCGAATACCCGCTGCATAAAGGCATGGTCTCTGACCGTGGCCTGAAGCCGTTCGATGAGCTGCGCCCGCCGAAGATCTCGCCGGCCGACCTTGGCAATGCCGAGGAAGCCATCGAGCTGGAACGTGAGGTTGGCCTGCTCTGATGACTGCCGCCCTGCCCTCGCCCGCCTTGGCGCGCTTCGTCCCCAAGCGCAAGCGCCCGTCCATCTGGGTGGTGCTGCCCGTGCTGTTCCTGGTGGCCATGAGCCTGCTGCCATTGCTGTACGTCGGGCTCAAGGCCTGGGATGCCGGCTGGCATGAAGCCCTGCGCCTGCTATGGCGTCCGTTCGTGTGGGGCTTGCTGCGCAACACCCTGCTGCTGATGGTCGGCGTCACCGCGCTGTGCCTGGTGGTGGGCGTGGCCCTGGCCTGGCTGCTGGAGCGCAGCGACCTGCCTGGCCGACGCCTGTGGGGCGTGGTGCTATGCCTGCCGTTTGCCGTGCCATCGTTCGTCAGCAGCTTCACCTGGGTGTCGCTGAGTTCGGACTTCGAAGGGCTGGGCGGGGCGATCCTGGTGATGGCACTGTCGAAGTACCCGCTGGTGTTCCTGCCGGTGGCCGCCACCCTGCGCAACCTGGATACCGCGCTGGAGGAGTCGGCGCGCACGCTGGGCTGCAGCCGCTGGGGCGTGTTCCTCAAGATCACCCTGCCGTTGCTGTGGCCGTCGATGCTCGGCGGCGGGCTGCTGATTGCCCTGCACATGCTGGTGGAGTTCGGCGCCCTGTCGATCCTTGGCCTGCAGACCTTTACCACGGCGATCTACCAGCAGTTCGAACTGGAATTCAGCAACGCCAACGCCGCGATGCTCTCGGCGGTGCTGCTGGTGCTGTGCCTGGCGATGCTGTGGCTGGAACTGCGGGTGCGTGGCAAGGCGCGTCATGTGCGCATTGGCCAGGGCGTGGCGCGCCGCGCCCAACCCTTGCGACTGCGCGGCTGGATGCCACTGGGGCAGCTGTTCTGCCTGGCGCTGGCGGTGCTGGGCAGTGGCATTCCACTGGCCATGCTCGGCTACTGGCTGAGCGTGGGCTCATCGGCGGCCTTCCCGGTCGCGGCCATCGGTAAGGCCCTGGGCACCTCGCTGTCGGTGTCATTGGGTGGCGCTGGCTTCTGCGTGCTGCTGGCACTGCCAATCAGCTTCCTGGTGGTTCGCTACAAGGGGCGCCTGGCGATCTGGGCCGAGCGGTTGCCGTATCTGCTGCACGCCCTGCCCGGTCTGGTCATTGCACTGACCCTGGTGTTCTTCGCCCTGCACTATGTGCCGGCGCTGTACCAGACTACGGCGCTGCTGATCCTGGCCTATGCCTTGCTGTTCCTGCCGTTGGCGCAGTCGCCGGTGCGCACCGCACTGAACAAGGCCTCGCCAACCCTGGAAGAGGCGGCGCGCACCTTGGGCGCCAGCAGCTTCGCAGCCTTCTGCCGGGTTACCTTGCCGATCATCTTCCCGGCGATGGCAGCAGCGTTCGCCCTGGTGTTCCTGGATGCGATGAAGGAACTGACCGCGACCCTGCTGCTCAGCCCGACCGGGATGACCACCTTGGCCACCGAGGTGTGGGCGCATACCGCCAACGTCGAGTTCGCGGCGGCGGCGCCTTATGCGGCGCTGTTGATCGTGGTGTCGGGGCTGCCGGTGTATCTGCTGACTACCAGGATGTACCTGAACAAGGCGTGACAACCTCCTCTTGGGGGCGCGTTGCGCCCCTTTTGCCGCGGTTCGTCGCCACGACAAGCCGGCTCCCACCCCTACCGCGTCGCTCTCAAGCCGCACTGTAAATGTGGGAGCCGGCTTGCCGGCGATCAGCCCCCCACCTTTCCTCAGGCCCTGAACTGCCCCAGACTGGCCCGCAACTGCGCCGCCAGGTCATCCAGTACCTTGCTGCTGGCGGTGGTCTGCATTACCACCTCGGCCGAACGCTCGGCCTGGGCATGGATGGTTTCGACTCGCCCACGCACGGCTTGCGCGCCGCTGGCCTGCTGCTCGGCCGCTCGCGTGGCCAGGCCGATCGCCGCATGCACCTGCTCGACCGCAGCCTGCACCGACTGCTGGCGCCGCTCATTGTCGCGTAACACCAGCAAGCCTTCACTGGCCTGGCGCCCGGCCTGACTGATGGTCGCCACCGCCTCCTTGGCGCCTTGCTGCAGCGCAGCGATATGCGATTGGATATCCCCGGTCGAGCTCTGTGTCTTGCTCGCCAAGGCACGCACCTCATCGGCCACCACGGCGAAACCGCGCCCGGTTTCTCCAGCCCGCGCCGCTTCGATGGCGGCGTTGAGCGCCAACAGGTTGGTCTGCTCGGCAATGCCATGGATCACCGTCAGTACCACCTCGATCTGCTCGCTCTGCTTGGCCAGCCGCTCGATCACCTGGGAGCCGGTCTGCACTTCGCCGGCCAGGCTCTCGATCAACCGCGCCAGCTGCGTCGAAGCACGACTGTTCTCGTCGGTCGCCTGGCGAATGTCCACCACCTGCTGCAATGCCGCCTGCATGGCATGGCTCTCGGCCTGGGCCTCGTCAGCCATACTCGACAGGTCGCGCAGGCTGGCAGCCACTTCGTCGCGCTGCAACGCGGCAGCGGCATCGGCACCGGCGTTGCGCTGGGCCATGCTGTCGATCTCCACGCCAGTACGCTGCGCCACTTCGCCGGCTTCGCGGACGATGGGCTGCAGCTTGTCGACGAAGCGATTGACCGCCGAGGCCATGTCGCCGATCTCGTCACGGCTATCGAGTTTGACGCGCTTGGTCAGGTCGCCCTCGCCGGCGGCCAGATCGTTCAACGCGGCGATCAGCAGGCCAAGCTTGCTGAGGACGCGACGCCCGAGCACCACGGCCACCACCAGCAGCACACCCAGACCGACCAGCACCAGACCCAGGCCGATGCGCCAGCGCAGCTCGGCGGCGGCATCACGCACCGTCTGCGCGGTATTGGCCTGCATCGCCGTGGCGCTGTGCTGGGCTGTCTCCAGGCGCGCACGCAAGGCCTTGCCACTGTCGGCGGCGGCGGCCACTAGGCTGTCCCCGACCAGTTGCTCGCCACTGGCGATCAAGGCCGCGAAGCGCTGATCCAGAGCCTTGAGCTCCTGGTCGATGCCCGCGGTGGACACGCCCATCAGCACCTTGCCGATCTCTGCGCCGTTGGGGTTGATCGACGCCTCTACGAAGTACACCGACGAATCCTTGCGTGCGGCATCCAGCACCTTGTCCAGCGCCCGTTCGCCCTGGCCTTTTTCCATCAATGCCTGGTTGATCGGGTTCTGCCGGTTGAGGTAGCGGGTCAGGTGCTGGCCCTGGGCATCGTCGTAGATCACGAACAACACGTTGGGATTGCGCTGGGCACGGCGAGCGAAGTCCGAGAGCATCGGCACGTCGTTGTCCCAGATCGCCCGTGGCGCGACCGAGGCCAACAGATCGGCCATTTCATGGGCCGAGTCCCTGAGATTTTCCTCCAGCGTCGCGCGCAACTGCTGCTGCTCATCCTGCAGACGGCTGGACAGGCCCGCACTCAAACGCTGACGCGTACTGACGGAAAGGCTGTCGAGCCCAGCCCGGACATCCTCCCCGGCCTGCTCCAGTTCGGCAGCCAGTTTCTGGCTGTCATTGCCCAGGCGCGCCCCCAAATCGGCTTCCAGGGCGGTGACCGTGCTCCGCGTCAGTGCAACGGCAACCAGCACCTGCACCAGAAGAGCGATACCAAGCGCAACAAACACAGGCCGCAAGAGGCGGCTTCGTAACAGTGAAAGGATGGCAGACACGTTGTAACCCTCGTGTTTCTGGCGCCATTACTTTGATGGCATCTACAGAAACTTCTTACAGCAAGGGTTGTGCCTGAGACAGCAGGTATAAATGCCAAAGATATGAGGCGATTATCCATGGCAGCGAAATTGCCTGCGCCGATGCCATGCGCGGGGCAAGCCTCCCGCTACTTCGTACCCATATGAAAACGCCGCGCCTCCTTGCGGGGGCGCGGCGTTCAGTCAGCTAGCAAGTAGCTGATCAGGCGAACGGATGACGCAGCACGATGGTCTCGTTGCGGTCCGGACCAGTCGAGATGATGTCGATCGGCGCGCCGACCAGCTCCTCAATGCGCTTGATGTAGTTGCGCGCGGCCTGCGGCAACTCTTCCAGGGTTTTAACGCCCAAGGTCGACTCGCTCCAGCCTGGCATCTCTTCGTACACCGGCTCCAGGCCGATGTAGCTGTCGGCATCGGAAGGCGCGTCGATGACGGCACCGTTCTCGTTCTTGTAGCCAACGCAGATGTTGATGGTTTCCAGACCGTCCAGCACGTCCAGCTTGGTCAGGCAGATGCCCGAGATGCTGTTGACGTCGATGGCGCGACGCAGGATCACGGCATCGAACCAGCCGCAACGACGGGCACGGCCGGTGGTGGAGCCGAACTCATGGCCACGCTTGGCCAGGGTGGCGCCGGTCTCGTCGAACAGCTCGGTCGGGAACGGACCGGAACCGACGCGAGTGGTGTAGGCCTTGGTGATGCCCAGGATGTAGTCCAGGTACATCGGGCCAACGCCGGAACCGGTGGAGATGCCGCCGGCGGTGGTGTTGGAACTGGTGACATACGGGTAGGTGCCGTGGTCGATGTCCAGCAGCGAGCCCTGGGCGCCTTCGAACATGATGTCCTTGCCGGCGCGGCGCAGGTTGTGCAGTTCGGCGGTGACGTCGAGCATCATCGGCTTGAGCTGCTCGACGTAGGCCATGCACTCGTCCAGGGTCTGCTGGAAGTCGATGGCCGGCTCTTTGTAGTAGTTCACCAGCTGGAAGTTGTGGTAATCCAGCAGCTCACCGAGCTTGGCGGCGAAGCGCTCGCGGTGGAACAGGTCGCCGACGCGCAGGCCGCGACGGGCCACCTTGTCTTCGTAGGCCGGGCCGATACCACGACCGGTGGTGCCGATCTTGGCTTCGCCGCGGGCTTTTTCACGGGCCTGGTCGAGGGCCACGTGGTACGACAGGATCAGCGGAGCCGCCGGGGAAATGCGCAGGCGCTCGCGCACCGGTACGCCCTTCTCTTCCAGCTTGGTGATTTCACGCATCAGGGCATCCGGGGCAACGACCACGCCGTTGCCGATCAGGCATTGCACGCCTTCACGCAGGATGCCGGACGGAATCAGGTGCAGAACAGTCTTCTCACCGTTGATCACCAGGGTGTGGCCCGCGTTGTGGCCACCTTGGTAGCGCACGACGGCGGCAGCATGTTCGGTCAGCAGATCGACGATCTTGCCTTTGCCCTCATCACCCCACTGGGTGCCCAGGACGACGACATTCTTACCCATTACATTTGTCCTCATTCACGCAAACTTGGTGCCGGCCCATTGCCGGCGAAGAATCTCAATGGGTCAGCGGCAGAACCTGCCAGCGCCCGTCTTGCTGAATCAATTGCCGATCACAATCCGCCTCGAGAGCAGCACTCAGCGGCTGGCCAGGCAAAGCCTGGACCACTCGCTGGCCCTCGTTGCGCAACTGGCAGACCATCTGCCAGAGGGCCGCATCGCTGCTGTCGGGCATCCAGATGCCGCCAGCAGGCAATACGACCTCCGCTCGCCCCAGTGTGACCAGGGTCTTCAAATCCGTGGAGAATCCGGTGGCCGGGCGTGCCCGGCCAAAATCGGCGCCGATGTCGTCATAGCGGCCGCCCTGGGCGATCGATTGACCTTCGCCAGGCACGAACACGGCGAACACCACGCCGGTGTGATAGTGGTAGCCGCGCAATTCGCCGAGGTCGAAGTACAGCGGCAGGTCCGGGTAGCGCGAAGCCAGGCGATCGGCGATCGCCAACAGGTCGTCCAGCGCCGCCAGCACGCTGGCGGGGGCACGGCCCAGGCGCACACGGGCCTCGGCCAGCACTTCACGACCACCGCAGAGCTCGCACAGGGCGCGCAGCATGTTGCCCAGGTCCTTCGGCAGGTCTGCGGTCAGCGCCTGCACTTCATCGACGGCTTTGCGCTGCAGGGCATCGAACAGTTGCTGCTCGACCGCGCCGGACAGGTTGGCGGCACGGGCCAGGCCGCGATAGATACCGACATGGCCAAGGTCCATGTGCACATCGGCGACATCGGTCAGTTGCAGCGTGGCGAGCATCAGGCTGATGACTTCGACATCGCTGGTAGGGCTGGCGTCGCCGTACAGCTCGGCGCCCAGCTGGATCGGGCTGCGCGAGGTCGACAGGGCACGCGGCTGTGCATGCAGCACGCTGCCGGCATAGCACAGGCGGCTCGGGCCTTCACGGCGCAGGGTGTGGGCGTCGATGCGCGCCACCTGCGGCGTGAAGTCGGCACGGAAGCCCATCAGGCGGCCGGACTGCGGGTCGACGACCTTGAAGGTACGCTGGTCCAGGTCCTGGCCGGCGCCGGTGAGCAGCGACTCCAGGTACTCGATATGCGGGGTGACGACCAGTTCGTAACCCCAACTCTGGAACAGGTCCAACACCTGACGACGCGCGATCTCGATGCGCGCGGCCTCAGGTGGCAGTACTTCCTCGATGCCATCTGGCAGTAGCCAGCGGTCTACCGTTGCCATTACGCCATTTCCCCTCTGGTCCGGGCGGCCTGCCAGCTGGCGAGCCGTGAGTAAAGCAGGCATTGACGCACAACAGCGGGCAGCACTGATCCCAGCGCAACCACCGTAGCCAATACCCTCGAATTGCCTTGCGACCTGACCAAACCGTCAACTGGCCGTTTGCCAATCAACCTTGCAGACGCAAAAAAGCCGGGAATTTCCCGGCTGACTCATCATACACCCCTTTTCATTCAGGATGCACCCCGCCAGGCATTTTAGCTGCCCGGCGGGGCGAATCCCCCATGAGAGCACGATCAGGGCTTGCTCTTGTCCAGGAAGCGGAAGAACTCGTTCTTCGAATCCAGGACCAGCACGTCGCTCTTGCTGGAGAAGCTTTCGCGGTAGGCCTTGAGGCTACGGTAGAACGCGTAGAAATCGGCGTCCTGCGTGTACGCCTTGGCATAGATGGCAGCTGCCTGGGCATCGCCATCACCGCGGGTCTCTTCCGCTTCGCGGTACGCTTCGGCCAGCAACACGCGGCGCTGACGGTCGGCGTCGGCACGAATACCTTCGGCCAGTTCGTTACCCTTGGCACGGTGCTCGCGGGCTTCACGCTCGCGCTCGGTGCTCATACGGTCGAACACGCTGCGGTTGACTTCCTTGGGCAGGTCGATGGCCTTGACGCGAACGTCGACCACTTCGATACCCAGCTCCTTGCTGGCCATGCGGTTCAGCGAGGCGGTGATATCCGCCATCAGCGCATCACGCTCACCGGAAACCACTTCGTGCAGGGTGCGTTTACCAAACTGGTCACGCAGGCCGCTTTCCAGACGACGCGACAGGCGCTCGTCGGCGATCTGCTTCATACCCGACGTTGCGGTATAGAAGCGCTCGGCGTCCTTGACCCGCCATTTGGCGTAGGCATCGACCATCACCGCTTTCTTCTCCAGCGTCAGGAAACGCTGGGTCGGCGCGTCGAGGGTCATCAGGCGGGCGTCGAACTTGCGCACCTGGTTGACGTACGGCACCTTCACGTGCAGGCCAGGCTGGACATCGGCCTTGACCACGCGGCCGAACTGCAGCAGTACCGCGCGTTCAGTCTGCGAAACGATGTAGAAGCAGTTCCAGGCGGCGATCGCCAGCACCACGGCGCCGATCAGGGCGAACAGTGACTTATTGCTCATCAGCGGCTCTCCCTGGAACGCAGCGGCGGTTGTGGTTGCAGATCCTGGGCGGCACGCGCGGCGGCGTCATTGACCGACGGCGATACGCTGCTGGACGGCGCTGCACTGGTGCCGCGGCTGCCTTCGACCATCTTGTCCAACGGCAGGTAGAGCAGGTTGTTCTGCCCGTCCTTGGCCGTGACCAGGACCTTGCTGGAGTTGCTGTAGACCTCCTGCATGGTGTCCAGGTACAGACGCTGACGCGTGACCTCCGGCGCCTTGCGGTACTCGGCGACCAGCTTGGTGAAGCGATCGGCCTCACCCTTGGCACGGGCGATGACTTCATCGCGGTAGCCATTGGCGTCCTCGATGATGCGCTGCGCCTGGCCACGGGCCTCCGGCACCACGCCGTTAGCGTAGGACTCGGCCTGGTTGCGCGCACGCTGCTCGTCCTCACGGGCACGGATCACGTCGTCGAAGGCTTCCTGCACTTCACGCGGGGCTGCCGCGCTCTGTACGTTGACCTGGGTGACGGTGATACCGGTACGGTAGGTGTCGAGGAAACGCTGCAGACGCTCGCGGATGTCCACGGCCATCTGCTCGCGGCCTTCTGTCAGCACCTGGTCCATCGAGGTGGAACCCACCACGTGGCGCAGGGCGCTGTCAGTCGCATGCTGCAGGCTGACTTCCGGCTGGTCGACGTTGAGCACGAAGTCCTGCAGGTTGCTGATGCGGTACTGCACGGTCAGTGGCACTTCGACGATGTTCTCGTCTTCGGTGAGCATCTGCCCCTGCTTGGTGTAGGCCCGCTCGCGGGTCACGTTTTCCATGTACTTGCGGTCGATCGGCGGGAAGTAGATATTCAGGCCGGGACCAACGGTCTCGTAGTACTTGCCGAAGCGCAGCACCACGGCCTGCTCCTGCTCGTCCACGACATAGACGGCGTTGTACAGCCAGATTGCCGCCAGAGCCGCCAGGCCGATGCCCAGCAGCCCGTAGCCGCCACCCTTGCCGATATTGCGGTCACCGCCGCCGCCACGTTTCTTGCCACTGCCGAACATGCCGTTCAGGCTGTCCTGCAGCTTGCGGAAGGCCTCGTCCAGATCCGGTGGACCTTTCTTGTCGCCACCACCGCCGCCACCATTACGGCGGCCGCCCCAGGGATCCTGATTGTTCGAGTTGCCACCCGGCTCGTTCCAAGCCATAGCGCTCTCCATCTGATAAAGCAAAGACGCGCCTACGGCGCGCCGTCCAATGCTACAGAATGCCTGTCACGGCTGCCCGGCGACCTCGACGGGCATTTATTGCAAAGTGTGTTGCTCGACAAACACTTGCGGCTCCATGCCTTCGCGGCTGACCAGGCGATTCAGCTCGACCCTGGGCAGTCGCACGCTCAGCAGGCTGCGCCCTTCTTCATCATGCTCTTCACTCTGCACGGCACCCAGGGCAAAGAATTGCGCGCGCAGGCGGGCAAACCGTTGCTCCAGGCACAGGGTTCCGACATAAAGATCGTCCCCCAGCAACTCGGCAATCGCCTGGCCAACCAGCTCCAGGCCTCGTCCCTCGCGTGCCGATACCCAGACCCGCTGCGGCTTGCCATCGGCATCGCGCTGGATCTGCGGCTCGACATCTTCGAGCAGGTCGAGTTTGTTATAGACCTCGAGGATCGGCAAGCTCTCGGCACCGATCTCGCCCAGCACCGCCAGTACCTGTTCGATCTGCTCCATGCGCTCGGGCTCATGGGCATCGATCACGTGCAGCAGCAGGTCGGAGTTGCTCGACTCTTCGAGCGTAGCCCGAAATGCCTCGACCAGCTTGTGCGGCAGGTGGCGGATGAAACCTACGGTGTCGGCCAGCACGATCGGCCCCAGGTCGACCAGCTCGAGCCGGCGCAAGGTCGGGTCGAGGGTGGCGAACAGCTGGTCCGCGGCATACACATCGGATTGCGTGAGTGCGTTGAACAGGGTCGATTTACCGGCGTTGGTATAACCCACCAGCGACACCGAAGGAATGTCGGCGCGCTTGCGCCCACGACGGGCCTGCTCGCGCTGGCTGCGCACCTTCTCCAGGCGTGCCTTGATCTGGCGCAGGCGCACCCGCAGCAGGCGGCGGTCGGTTTCGAGCTGGGTTTCACCCGGGCCACGCAAGCCGATACCGCCTTTCTGCCGCTCAAGGTGGGTCCAACCGCGTACCAGTCGCGTGCTCATGTGCTCGAGCTGGGCCAGTTCGACCTGCAGCTTGCCTTCGTGAGTACGCGCCCGCTGGGCGAAGATATCGAGAATCAGCCCGGTACGGTCCAGCACGCGACACTCGAAGACGCGCTCGAGGTTGCGTTCCTGGCTGGGCGTGAGGGTGTGATTGAAAATCACAAGGTCGGCTTCGGCCGAATGGACCAGGTCGCGCAACTCCTCGACCTTGCCACTGCCGATCAGAAACTTGGCGGTGGGCTGATGCCGCGCCACTGTCACCAGCGAAACGATATCGGCTCCGGCCGACAGCGCCAGCTCCTGAAACTCCTGCGGGTCTTCGCGCGCCTCAGGGTTCTGACCTTCCAAGTGAACGAGCAACGCTCGCTCACCACCACCGTGGCGCTCAAAGAACAATGCAGGCTCCTACTTTTTTCAAGCGTTGCCTGGCTCGCTGTCGCCGTGCTCACCATCGGTCGGGCTTGGCAGACGAACCGGGCGTGCTGGGACGACGGTCGAAATGGCGTGCTTGTAGACCATCTGGCTGACGGTGTTTTTCAGCAGCACGACGAACTGGTCGAAGGATTCGATCTGGCCCTGCAGCTTGATCCCGTTGACCAGATAGATCGAAACCGGGACTTTTTCTTTTCTCAAGGTGTTCAAGTAAGGGTCTTGTAGCGAATGCCCTTTTGACATATGCCGCACTCCTGTAAGGATCAATAATAGAAAATCAAGAAAATCGATAAATTATGCCGCCCCTTCGCAAGAATAGACGGCAACTGGCAGGGACTCAGCTCAATATGGAGACGGTCCCCAGGTATTTCAAGGTGCGGGACAGATTGTCGCAGGCCAGGCTATCCAGCCAGTGGACGTCGGACCAGCCGCGCAACCAGGTGAATTGCCGCTTGGCCAGCTGACGCGTGGCAATGATACCGCGTTCACGCATCTCATTCTCAGTCAGCTTGCCGTCGAGGTAGTCCCACACCTGCCGATACCCCACTGCCCTTATAGACGGCAGCTCGGCGTGCAAGTCACTTCTGGCCCGCAGCGTTCGGACCTCGTCGACAAAGCCCTGTTCCAGCATCTGTGAAAATCGTAACGCAATTCGCTGATGCAAAATGTGACGATCTGTAGGCGCTATCGCCAGGCTGGCGACAGTATAGGGCAAATGCTCGCCCGCGCCTGCGTCTGCGCCGCTACTTTGCGCGTATTGACGCTGACGGTGGGCGGTCATGCTCTCGCCGCTCACTTTGTACACTTCAAGCGCACGGATCAGCCGCTGCGGGTCATTCGGATGAATGCGCGCCGCCGACTCTGGATCGACTTCGGCCAGTTGCCGGTGCAATTCGGCCAGGCCGAGGGCCTGCGCCTGTGCCTCGAGCTCGGCGCGGACCGTGGCATCGGCTGGCGGCATGTCCGCCAGGCCATCGACCAGTGCCTTGTAGTAGAGCATGGTGCCGCCAACCAGCAGCGGGATCTTGCCGCGCGCGGTGATCTCGGCCATGGCTTGGAGTGCATCGGTGCAGAAACGCTTGGCCGAGTAGCTTTCGGCGGGGTCGAGAATGTCGATCAGGCGGTGCGGATGCGCGGCCAGCACTTCCTTGGAGGGCTTGGCGGTACCGATGTCCATGCCGCGATAGACCAGCGCCGAGTCGACACTGATCAGCTCGCAGGGCAGCTTGCTGGTCAGCTCGATCGCCAGGTCGGTCTTGCCGGCCGCGGTCGGGCCCATGAGGAAAATCGCCGGAGGTCTGGCACTCATGTCATCGCCCCCGCAGGAACAGCTTGTCCAGATCGTCCAGGCTCATCTGGGTCCAGGTCGGTCGGCCGTGGTTGCACTGGCCGCTGCGCTCGGTGTTCTCCATGTCGCGCAGCAAGGCGTTCATCTCCGGGATGGCCAGACGCCGGTTGGCCCGCACCGCGCCATGGCAGGCCATGGTCCCCAGCAGCTCGTTGAGGTGCGCCTGGATACGGTCACTGGTGCCGTACTCCATGAGGTCCGCCAGCACATCCTGCACCAGGCGATTAGCCTCGGCCTGTTTGAGCAAGGCCGGGATCTGGCGGATCGCCAGGGTTTCCGGGCCCAGGCGCTGCAGTTCGAAGCCCAGGCGCTGGAACCATTGGGCATGCTCCTCGGCGCAATCGGCTTCGCGCTGGCTCAACGCCAGCGACTCGGGCACCAGCAATGGCTGGCCGCTCAAGCCTTCACTGGCCATGGCCACCTTCAGACGCTCGTACATGATCCGCTCATGGGCGGCGTGCATATCCACCAGCACCAGGCCGACGGCGTTCTCGGCAAGGATATAGATCCCCTTGAGCTGCGCCAGCGCGTAGCCGAGCGGTGGGATATCGCCCTGGCTTTCCGGCAACGCGCTCGGCGCGGCGGCGGCATTGTCCAGGGGGGCGTAGAACTCGCGGTAGGCCGCCTGCGCCTCGCCGGCATTCAGCGGCTGGGAGGGCCTGGGCGTGTACTGGTACTGATAGCCCGCGCCCGAACCGCTCGAAGCGAAGCCCCGCTGCTCGCCCTGAGGCTGCTCGAGCACTGGCGAGGCCAGGCGCATTTCGCCTTGGGGGCCGAACTCGCCAGCCTGCAAGCCGCTGGGGCGGACCAGTTCGTCGCTGGCCGCCGGCGCGGCAAGCTGGTCTTCCGGGCGCACATCGGCCAGGGCACGGTGCAAGGTGCCGTAGAGGAAGTCATGGACCATGCGCCCTTCACGGAAGCGCACTTCGTGCTTGGTGGGGTGGACGTTGACGTCCACGCCGGTCGGGTCGCACTCGAGGAACAGCACGAAGGTCGGGTGCCGACCATTGAACAGCACATCCCGATAAGCCTGGCGCACCGCATGGGCGACCAGCTTGTCGCGCACCGCGCGGCCATTGACGAAGAAGTACTGCAGGTCGGCCTGGCTGCGCGAGAAGGTCGGCAAGCCCACCCAACCCCACAGGCGCAGGCCGTTGCGCTCGACATCGATCGGCAGCGCCTGCTCGAGGAAGCCCGGGCCGCAGATGGTGCCGACGCGCCGCGCCCGCGCCATCTCGTCGGCGGCCTCATGCAGGCTGAAGATGGTCTTGCCGTTGTGCCGCAGGTGAAAGCCCACGTCGAAACGCGCCAGCGCCAGGCGCCGGATCACTTCCTGCAGGTGATCGAATTCGGTCTTTTCGGCCTTGAGGAACTTGCGTCGGGCCGGGGTATTGAAGAACAGGTCACGCACTTCGACCGAGGTGCCGACCGGATGAGCCGCCGGCTGCACCCGCGGGAGCATGTCGCGCCCCTCGGTCTCCACCTGCCAGGCCTCGCTCGCCTCGGCAGTACGCGAGGTGAGGGTCAGGCGGGCGACCGAGCTGATCGATGCCAGCGCCTCGCCGCGAAACCCGAGGCTGAGCACACCTTCGAGGTCTTCCAGCTCACGAATCTTGCTGGTGGCATGACGCGCCAGGGCAAGCGGCAGGTCGTCAGGGGCGATGCCGCTGCCATTGTCGCGCACCCGCAGCAACTTCACGCCGCCCTGCTCGACCTCGACCTCGATACGCCGGGCACCGGAGTCGAGGCTGTTCTCCAGCAGTTCCTTGGCCACCGACGCGGGACGTTCGACTACCTCGCCGGCGGCAATCTGGTTGGCCAGCCGCGGGCTGAGCAGCTGGATGCGCGAGCCGCCACTCATCGCTGGGACGCCAGGGCGGTGGTCGGAATGTCGAGGTGCTGGCCGACTTTCAACTCATCGCTTTTCAGGCTGTTGCTGCTGCGCAGGGCGGCAACACTCACCTGGTAGCGCACGGCGATCATCGCCAGGGTCTCGCCCGGTCGCACGGTGTGCTCACGCGGGCCCTCGGCGATCTTGCCGCTGTCACGCAGCCAGGCAATGTAGGTGCCAGGCGGCGGGTTCTGCTGGAAGAACTGACGCACACCGGTATGGATCGAACGCGCCAAGGCCTGCTGATGACTGCGGGTAGCCAGCTTGGCCGCCTCGTTGGCATTGGAGATGAACCCGGTTTCAACGAGGATCGAAGGGATGTCCGGCGACTTCAACACCATGAACCCGGCCTGCTCCACCCGCTGCTTGTGCAGCGGCGTGACCCGGCCCATGTTGCCAAGCACCTTCTGCCCGACATTGAGGCTGGAACTGAGGGTGGCGGTCATCGACAAGTCGAGCAGCACGCCGGCCAGCATGCGGTCCTTGTCGTCGAGGCTGACGTTGCCGGCACCGCCGATCAGGTCGGAGCGGTTTTCCGTGTCGGCCAGCCAGCGGGCGGTCTCGGAGGTGGCACCGCGGTCGGACAGGGCGAACACCGAGGCGCCGAAGGCAGCCTTGGACGGCGCGGCGTCGGCGTGGATCGAGACGAACAGGTCGGCGCCCTTCTTGCGGGCGATCTCGGTGCGCTTGCGCAGCGGGATGAAGTAGTCGCCGGTGCGGGTCAGCTCGGCGCGATAACCCTTCTCGGAGTTGATCTGGCGCTGCAGTTCCTTGGCGATATCCAGCACGATGTCTTTCTCGTGCTGGCCACGCGAGCCGGACGCGCCCGGGTCTTCGCCGCCGTGGCCGGCGTCGATGGCGACCACGATGTCACGCTTGCCACTCGGTGCCGGTGGCAACTTGATCGCCGGCTGCGCCGGGGTGACGGGCACCGCCGGCGTGGTGGCCGGTGGCTGCGGTGTCGGCGGCGGTGTCGGGTTGCTGGCGGCGATGGCGTCGGCTTCCTGGTCGTACAGGTCGACCACCAGGCGATTGCCATACTGGGCGTTCGGGGCCAGGGTGAAGCTCTTCGGCGACACGGCTTTCTTCAGGTCGACCACCACGCGCAGGTCGGTGGGCGTGCGCTGGGCCGAACGCACGCTGGTGATCGGCGTGTTCGAGGTGGAGACGTTCAGCGGCGCCCCCAGGGTGGCACCGTTGATGTCGATCACCAGACGATCGGGAGCGGTGAGGGTGAAGACGCTGTGCTGCACAGGCCCGGACAGGTCGAAGACCAGCCGCGTGTTGTCCGGAGCGCGCCACAGGCGCATGCTCTTGACTTGAGTGACGGCCAGAGCGTCAACGGTCACCGCAGTCAGCAGCAGCCCAACGACAGCGACCAGTGCGCGTATGCGCATACCTTTCCCCACTTACTGTATGAATTCTTTGGCCAGAACGGCACACCAGGCTTCGCCGCGTGCCCCCTGCGGCGACAGGTTCAGCGAACGTCCGCCCGCTTGCGGGCTTATGGTAATGGTCAGGTCGGGCTTTGGCAAAACGCCCGCACCTTTATCGGGCCATTCGAACAGGCACAATGCATCGCCCTCGAAATAATCGCGAATGCCCATGAATTCAAGCTCTTCCGGGTCGACCAGACGATAGAGGTCGAAATGGAAGGCGCGAACATCACCAATCTCGTAGGGTTCAACCACGGTAAATGTCGGACTTTTCACCGGGCCGGTATGACCCAGGCCCCGGATCAGCCCGCGGGACAGGGTGGTTTTGCCGGCCCCCAGGTCGCCCTCGAGAAAAATCACACCATGACCTTTGGTCACTTCGGCCAGTTTCGCGCCAAAGGCGACGGTGGCGTCCTCGTCGCCCAGAAACAGGGTTATGCCTGACACGCTGAATGCTCCTCCAATAACGCTCTAATGACCGGCACCAGATCACTGGCCGCCAGCCCTCTACCTTTGACACCCAACCGCTCGCCGGCGCACGCATGCAGCCACACCCCCAGGCACGCGGCCTGCCAGGCATCCAGCCCCTGGGCCAGCAAGGCTGCCAGCACGCCAGTCAACACATCGCCCAATCCGGCACCGGCCATGGCTGGGTGCCCACGGCCGCAAAAAGCCAGTTGCCCGGCAGGGTCGGCCACCAACGTGCCGGCGCCCTTGAGCACACAGACGCTGGCGTAACGACGCGCAAGCTTGCGCGCCGCACCCGGCCGGTCGGCCTGCACCGCCTCGGTGGAAATCCCCAGCAGGCGCGCGGCCTCGCCGGGGTGCGGGGTGAGGATGCTGCCGCTGGGCAGTGCCAGTGGCGTGCGCGCCAGCAAGTTGAGCGCATCGGCGTCCCACACCTGTGGTCGGTGGGCATTGGCCACCGCCGACAACAGGCTGCGCCCCCACCCGGCCTGGCCGAGGCCAGGGCCGACCACCAGCACCGTGGCACGCTCGAGCAGCGGCATCAGCTGGTTGGCCGAGCTCACGCCCAGCCACATGGTCTCGGGCAGGCGTGTCAGCCCCGCAGCTACGTGCTCGGGGCGGGTGGCGACGCTGACCAGGCCGGCGCCGCAACGCAACGCCGCCTCGCCACTGAGCATGACCGCGCCGCCTGTGCCCAGGTCGCCGCCGACCACCAGCACATGGCCGAAATCGCCCTTGTGGGCATCAGCAGCACGTGGCGGCAACCTGGCCAAGGTCAGGCTGCTGAGCGGTAATGGGGGGTGTTTGGTCTGAGGCATGGGGTCAAAGGCTCCGATGTCTGGCAGAATTATACGCACCTCCGCTTGTAATGCTTGTTCATACATGTCCGCCGACCTTCCAGACATCGCCACACTGGCCCAATCGATCAAGGATTGGGGCCGCGAACTCGGTTTTGCCCATGTCGGCATCGCCGGTGTCGACCTTGGCGAGCACGAACAGCACCTGCAGCGTTGGCTGGCCGCTGGCCACAATGGCGAGATGGAGTACATGGGCGAGCATGGCAACAAGCGCTCGCGCCCGGCCGAGCTGATACCCGGCACCTTGCGGGTGATCTCGCTGCGCATGGACTACCTGCCCGGCGACACGCAGATGGCAAAGCGCTTGGCGGACCCTGAAAAAGCCTACATCTCGCGCTATGCCCTAGGCCGCGACTATCACAAGCTGGTGCGCAAGCGGGTGCAGCACTTCGCCGACCGCATCCAGGAAGCCATCGGCCCGTTCGGCTACCGCGCCTTCGTCGACAGCGCTCCGGTGCTGGAGAAAGCCCTGGCCCAGGAGGCCGGCCTTGGCTGGATAGGCAAGAACACCCTGCTGCTCAACCGCAAGGCGGGCAGCTATTTCTTCCTCGCCGAGTTGTTCGTCGACTTGCCGCTGCCGATCGACGGCGTGCAGGGTAGCGATCATTGCGGGCGTTGCCAGGCCTGCCTGGACATCTGCCCGACCCAGGCGTTCGTCGGGCCCTATCAGCTCGATGCCCGGCGCTGCATCTCGTACCTGACCATCGAATTGCGCGGGGCCATTCCAATGGAACTGCGTTCATTGATCGGTAACCGAGTGTTTGGTTGCGACGATTGCCAGATCGTCTGCCCGTGGAACCGTTTCGCCAAGACCACGACCGAAGACGACTTCATGCCCCGCCGGGGGCTGGACAATATCGAGCTGGCCGAACTGTTCCTGTGGGATGAAAAGCGTTTTCTCGGCTGCACCGAAGGCTCGCCATTGCGCCGGGCGGGGTATGAACGGTTCTTGCGCAACCTCGCGGTAGGGCTTGGCAACGCACCGTCGACCATCCCCGTACTGGAGGCGCTCAATGCGCGTAGGGATGATCCTTCGGAACTGGTACGCGAACACGTGGAATGGGCCCTGGCTCGCCACAACGCCCTTTGACGCTCGCTACTTTGCCTTTGCCTTTGCCTTTGGCGATCAAAAGGTCAACCCCATAGCCTGCGAGCGCCAGCTGCGCCAGTGCAGGCGCCGCCCGTAACTTCGCGACTTCAGGAGGCCGAACGCAGGTCTTGCGGAGGGAGGTGACGGGCATGGATGCCCGTCAAGCGCTGCGCCCCAGGATGGGGCGTTCAGCGCGGTCCTCCCGGGAGCAAGGCCGGAGTGAGGGAACCCGGAGCGAAGCGGAGGGCCGGATGAATGGAGCGCACGGTTTTTGGTTCCTTTTTGCCACGACAAAAAGGAACTCGCCGTAAAGGCGAAAAGGTGACTGTGCGTCGACATCGTAAATGAATGCACTTACCACTATGAAAACCGATGCCGATTGACTTTGACTTTGACTTTGACTTTGACTTTGACTTTGACTTTGACTTTGACTTTGACTTACACAGTGTGTGTTTTGAAATTTATATGCGCATTCATTTCCGACGGTGACGCATAATCACCTTTCCGCCCTTACGGCGGGTCCCTTTTTGAAGGATCAAAAAGGAACCAAAAAATCCTCGCTCCATTCATCCGGCCCCTACGCTTCGCTCCGGGGTCCCCTCACTCCGGCCTTGCTCCCGGGAGGACCGCGCTGAACGCCCCATCCTGGGGCGCAGCGCTTGACGGGCATCCATGCCCGTCACCTCCCTCCGCAAGACCTCCGTTCGGCCTCCTGAAGTCGCAATTTGCGTCGCCTGCACTATCGCGCACTTAGAAGCAAAACCAGAGCAAGAGCAAGAACAAGCAACTCTTCTGAACAATGGCTATATGACTACAGCTACAACCCTGCCAGAACAATTCTGAACCCAATGGCTGCGCCGCAAAAGCCGTTATTGCTGATCATTGTAATGAAACTTCGGCATCTCCCAATGAAACCGAATCGCCAACAACCGCACCAGAAAACCACCAAACAGTGTCAGCAACATGGCCTGCTCCGCCGGCACCTTGAAATAAACGCACCCCAGATAGAACCAAGCCGCCGCGAACGAAACACTGGCATACAGCTCACGCCGAAACACCAACGGAATATCATTGCAGAAGATGTCCCGCAGAATGCCGCCAAACACCCCGGTAATCACCCCGCTGATGGAGGCGACAAGGAACCCCTGCCCCATCTCCAGCGCGGTCATGCAGCCGATCAGGGTGAACGCCACGAGACCCAGGGCGTCGAGCACCAGGAACAGCGACCGCAGATGGCGCATCAAGGGCGCGATGAAGATGGTCAGCAGCGCTGCGAAGCTGGTCAGCACCAGGTACTCGGGATGCTTCACCCAGGTCAGCGGGTAGTGCCCGAGCAGCACGTCACGCACCGAGCCACCACCCAACGCGGTGACGCAAGCGATCAGCACCACGCCGAACCAGTCCATGCCCCGACGGCCAGCGGACAGGGCGCCGGTCATGGCTTCGGCGGTGATGGCAATGAGATAGAGCATCAGCAACATGGTGCAGGTCCGTGCGGGAAAGGCGCGCAGTCTACCCAGTCACGCAGGGCACCAAAAGGGGCGCGCCGACGATCATCGGCGCAGGAGGTCAGACCTTGATGAAATGCTCACGGTAGTGACGCAGTTCGCCAATCGACTCACGGATGTCGTCCAACGCCAAATGGGTGTTGCCCTTCTTGAAGCTGTCACGCACTTCCGGCGCCCAGCGCGCGGCCAATTCCTTGAGCGTGGAAACATCGAGGTTGCGATAGTGGAAGTAGTTTTCCAGCTCGCGCATGTGGCGATAGAGGAAACGGCGGTCCTGGCAGATGCTGTTACCGCAGATCGGCGACTTGCCCTTCGGTACCCACTGCTCGAGGAAAGCGATGGTCTGTGCCTCGGCCTCGGCCATGCTCACCTTGCTTTCGCGCACGCGCTGGGTCAGGCCCGAGGCGCCATGGGTGCGGGTGTTCCATTCGTCCATGCGCGCCAGCACCTCGTCGCTGTGGTGAATGGCGATCACCGGGCCTTCGGCCAGGGTGTTCAGCTCGCTGTCGGTGACGATGGTGGCCATCTCGATGATGACGTCGTTGTCCGGATCCAGGCCGGTCATCTCCAGATCGATCCAGATCAGGTTCTGTGGGTTTTGCATGAAAGGGCTCCTCGAATAGGCCGTCATATTAGCCTAGCGAACGGGTGTTGGGCGCGCCGTGCTAAACTGCCTGCCGTTTTCTTTCTGCCCCGCCGACACGGAACCTTCATGGCCAAACGCCAGCTCAACCGCCGCCAGAACTGGCGCATCGAAAAGATCCAGGGTGAACGCGCCGCTCGCGCCGCCAAACGCGAGCAGCATGTGCTGCAGGAACTGGAGGGTGGCGACCTGGGACCGGAGCAACTGGGCCTGGTGATTGCCCACTTCGGCGTGCAGGTCGAGGTCGAGGCCCAGGACGGCGAGGTCGCGGGCCAGGTGTTCCGCTGCCACCTGCGGGCCAACCTGCCGGCGCTGGTGACTGGCGACCGTGTGGTCTGGCGCGCCGGCAACCAGGGCATCGGCGTGATCGTCGCGCAGATGCCGCGCAGCACCGAACTGTGCCGGCCGAACAACCATGGCCAGCTCAAGCCGGTGGCAGCCAACGTCGACCTGATCGTCATTGTCTTCGCCCCTGCGCCCGAACCGCACCCCAACCTGATCGACCGTTACCTGGTCGCCGCCGAGCATGCCGGCATCCGCCCGTTGCTGCTGCTGAACAAGGCCGACCTGATCAACGACGAGAACGCCCCGACTCTCAATGCCATGCTCGAGGTCTACCGTGGCCTGGGCTACCCGCTGCTGGAAGTCTCGGCGCACCAGGGCGATGGCATGCAGCGCTTGCAGCAGACACTCGATGGTCATATCAGCGTGTTCGTCGGCCAGTCGGGCGTGGGCAAGTCCTCGCTGGTCAACAGCCTGCTGCCTGATGCGGGCACCCGTGTCGGCGACCTGTCGGAATGGTCCGGCCAGGGCACCCACACCACCACCACCGCGCGCCTCTACCACTTCCCCAATGGCGGTGACCTGATCGACTCTCCAGGCATCCGTGAATTCGGCCTGGGCCATGTCAGCCGTGACGATGTCGAGGATGGCTTCATCGAATTCCGCGAACTGATCGGCAACTGCCGCTTCCGTGACTGCAAGCATGACCGCGAGCCTGGTTGTGCCCTGCTCAAGGCGCTGGAAGACGGCGGCGTCACGCAGCAACGGATGAACAGCTACCGTTCAATCATCGCCAGCTTGCCGGAAGACACCTACTGATTGGCGGATCTGCCGGCTTTTGCTGTAGGAGATGTTACCGGAGCAGGTAGGACCACTCCGGTTTCGCAGTCACCTATTGTCCATCTCTCCGCTTTCCCCGATGGTCATGCCTTGTCGTCGGCATTGATCAGGGAGGGCAACAAGGATGCCGGTTTTCATCAGTTACCGCCGAGATGAGCGGCTCGATGCCTTCATCCTCAACGAACGCCTTCTGCTAGAAGGCATTCCTACTCAACTTGTCCCCTTCGACGACGAAGGCCAGACCCTCGACGACCTGCATGGTTGCTTTTGCCAACACATGGCCGATGCCACTCACTGGATCGGCGTGCTCTACGAGGCCCATGGCGAAGACTGGTGGACAGCCTGGCTGCTGGGCGCTGCGGCCATGGCGCATCGGCGAGTGACTTTCTACCATGCTGGCTCGACTGACCTGCCGCAGCGCCTGGGCAAGTGGCCAGTGATGCGGGAACGGGAGCATATAGACCTTTTCGTGCGCGCATACCATGACGAGCAGACTTTTGGCCGGGCCATGGCTTCGCAGGCCGGGCGCAGCTTAGTGTCGGACAGGGACAATGCGGATTTCTTCCATGCCGATCTCAAGGCCAAGATCAGGCGGGGGTTCTGAATGCATCGGGGCCGCGAAGCGGCCCCTGTCCTTTACTGGTCTTTGGCCTCATCCATCTTCAACACGCCATCCTCGAAGATGTTCAGCTTCTGGCGCAACTCGCGCGGTTGCATCGGCGTATCGCCCGGAGTCGCGGCCGCACCTGGCGCAGCGCCCGCAGGCGGTGCTTCAGCGCCAGGCGGCGCAGCCTGCGGCTTGCCCTGCTCGCCCTCGATATCGCGCTGGGCTTTCTTGGTCAGGACGATGATGTCGATACGACGGTTGACCGGGTTGAACGGGTTGGCGCGATCGAACAGCGACGACGATGCATAGCCGACCACACGGGCCACCTGCTCATCTGGATAGCCACCGGCGACCAGTGCGCGACGCGCCGCGTTGGCGCGGTTGGCCGACAGCTCCCAGTTACCAAAGTCGCCGGTACCGGAATACGGCTTGGCATCGGTATGGCCACTGATGCTGATCTTGTTCGGCACCGCCTTGATGGTGTCGGCCATGGCTAGCAGGATGTCTTCGAAGTACGGCTGCAGGCGTGCGCTGCCCAGGTCGAACATCGGCCGGTTCTCGGCATCCATGATCTGGATGCGCAGGCCGTCCTGGGTGATCTCGAACAGGATCTGGTCCTTGAACTTTTGCAACTGCGGGTTTTCCTCGACCTTGTTCTGCAGCTCCTGCAGCAGCAACTCGAGGCGCTCGCGCTCGACCTGCTCGGCCATGGTCTCGACCTTGTCCTTGTCCAACTGCAAGCTTGTATCCGGCGTCGGCTCGGACTTCACTTCCGGGTTGATGGTCTTTTCGGGCGCCAGCTGTGGCGAACCACCCAGGTCAATGATGTAGGGCGTGCCACTTTCGGAGAAGCCGATCGGATCCTTGAAGTAACCGGCAATGGCGATCTTCTGCTCGGGCGTGGCGGTCGACAGCAACCACAGCACCAGGAAGAACGCCATCATCGCCGTGGCGAAGTCGGCGAAGGCGATTTTCCAGGCGCCGCCGTGATGGCCGTCGCCGAAGCGCTTGACGCGCTTGACGATGATGGGCTGATTGTTCTCCATGGCTTAGCGACCGCGTACTGCTTGTTCCAGCTCGGCGAAGCTCGGGCGGTGCGCCGGGTACAGCACCTTGCGACCGAACTCGACCGCCAGCGACGGCGGCATGCCGGAAGCCGAGGCCACCAGCGAGGCCTTGATCGCCTCGTAGACGTTCAGCTCTTCCTTGGCATCGTGGCGCAGGGCGTTGGCCAATGGGCCGAAGAAGCCGTAGGCAGCAAGAATACCGAAGAAGGTACCAACCAGCGCCGCACCAACGTGCAGGCCGATGGACTTCTGGTCACCGTCACCCAGCGACGCCATGGTCACCACGATACCCAGTACCGCCGCGACGATACCGAAGCCGGGCATGCCGTCGGCGATCCCGGTCACTGCGTGGGACGGGTGCTCGAGCTCTTCCTTCATGCTCAGCAGCTCCATGTCGAACAGCCCTTCAAGCTCGTGGGGCGCCATGTTGCCGGTGGACATGATCCGCAGGTAGTCGCAGATGAACGCGGTCATGCGCTCGTCACCCAGCACCGCCGGATACTTGGCGAAGATCGGGCTGGCCGCGGCGTCCTCGATGTCGCCCTCGATCGCCATCATGCCTTCACGACGGCTCTTGTTGAGGATCTCGTACACCAGGCCCAGCACTTCCAGGTAGAAGGTGTGGGTGAAGCGGGTGCCGAACATCTTCAGCGACTTCTTGATTACATGCATGGTCATGTAACCAGGGTTGGCCTGGAGGAACGCACCAAAGGCCGCGCCGCCGATGATCAGCACTTCGAACGGCTGGATCAGTGCCGCGATCTTGCCGTGGGAAAGCACGTAGCCGCCGAGCACGCTCGCGAATACGACGATGATGCCGATAATTTTAGCCATAAGTTGGAAGCACTTGCTGTCGTGGTCAGGATAGGGAACGGAAGCTTGAAAACTCTTCTTCTACTTATCGGCAGAACTGCGCCAGACTATAGCCACTCATTGCGAAAAGCCAGTTCGGACTGATGTCAATATGCCAATTGAAACCAAGGTGCCAAGTCAGGCTCCGTCGAGTCTAGAGGCCTGGATCAAGCTGCTCGACGGGGTCCGCGTACCGGTGCCGAAAGAGAGCCATGATCGCGTGCTGCAAGCCATCAACGACAGCCGTCGCTCCCTGCGCGATATCGCCGAACTGATGCAGGACAGCCCCGCGCTGGTGCTCTGCGTGCTGCGCGAGGCCAACCACCCGGCCAACGCCAGCCAGGCCGAACCGGCCGAGAGCCTGGAAATAGCCCTTAACCGCCTTGGCCTGGCCCGCGTCAGCCAACTGCTGGCACGCCTGCCATCGCTGCCGGCCGACGAGATCCCGCCGGTGCTGCGCCAGTTCCTGCTGATCAGCCAGCATGCCACCCAGCAGGCCAACGGCCTGTTCGCCAGCCGCCTGGCGCGCTTGTGGCAGGAAATCCACTGGGGCAGCTTGTTGTTCCTCTCGCCCCTGTGGCCGCTGGCCCTGGCCTATCCCAAGTTGCTGGACACATGGGAGCTGCGAGTTATCCACAAGGGCGAGGAGGCTGCTGAAGTCGAGCAGCAACTGTTTGGCGTGCGCATCATGCAATTGTGCCAGGCCATGGCCGACCACTGGCGCCTGCCCGAGTGGGTGACCCAGGGTTACCGCCTGCTGATGGACGAGCGCGAACAACTGGCGCAGGTACTGAACATCGCCCGCGAACAGGACCCGCTGGTCCAGCAACAGCGCCTGGACGAAGAGCCGGCCCTGCGCCGCTGGTTCAACCAGCCCCCGAATACCGTACTGCTGGCCAACGGCCTTGCCCTGGCCGCCCAGGTTGGCTGGGACAATCCGCATTTGCTGCGCTGGCAGCTGCTTACCGCCCTTTATCTGCAGACCACGCTGGACGATGTGCAGCAGCAGGTTCACCAGCAGGCCGCGGCCAGTGCCCGCCATCACGCCCGGCATGCCCTGTTCCACCCGGCCGAGGCGCTGATCTGGCCTTGGCACCAGCGCCGCCCGCACCCGGACATGCTCACCCCGCCACCGCCCAGCACCGAGGAGCTGGGCCGCTGGCGCACGCTGTGCCAGGAACTGCTCGCCCAGCCGAGCCCGTTCAGCAACACCGTGCACCTGGCCACCCAGGCCCGCGAAGCGCTACTGGCGTGCGGCATGCAGCGCCTGATGCTGCTGAGCCTGGACAAGGCTACCGACCACCTGCGGGTGCAGCAAACTGCGGGCCTGCCCAAGGAAGCCAGCGTCATTGCGTTGCCGATCGCGCAGAACAAACTCCTGCAGAAACTGATGAGCAAGGCCGGGCAATTGCGCCTGACTCCCGAGAACCACGCCCAGTTCACCGCGCTGCTGCCAGCGCCACTGCGCGCATTCTTCCGCAGCGAACACCTGCTGCTGCGCTCGCTGGCGGTCGGCGACCAGGTGCTGATGCTGGCGGTGGCGGACCAGGACGGCAAACCGCTGGCCGATGTCAGCGTGCAGGCGTTCGGTAAAACCGTGCAATGCATCGAGCGCGCCCTGGCCATCTTCGGCAACCGCCATTCATGATTGCCTTGCGCTACAATCGCCCCCTTTGCACCCTGGAGACCGTGGATGACTGACTTTTCCGGCTTGCCCCTGGTGATCGAAGCCAAGGACCTGCTGCCGCGCCTGGAATCGCCGCAACTGATCCTGGTCGACCTGACCAGCGCCAACCGCTATGGCAGCGGCCACATCCCCGGGGCACGCTTCGTCGATCCCAAGCGCACCCAGCTGGGGCAACCACCGGCGCCTGGCCTGCTGCCGGCACGCGCCGACCTGGAAAAGCTGTTCGCCGAACTCGGTCATCGCGACGATGCGATCTATGTGGTCTACGACGACGAAGGCGGCGGCTGGGCCGGCCGTTTCATCTGGTTGCTCGACGTGATTGGCCACCAGCGCTATCACTACCTGAACGGCGGCATACAGGCCTGGCCGGCGGACAAACTGTCCACCGAGGTGCCCGCCAGCATGGGCGGCGCGGTGAACCTGCGACTGCACCCGGAGCCCACCGCCACCCGCGAATACCTGCAAAGCCGCCTGGGCGCCGCCGACCTGGTCATCTGGGACGCTCGCGGGCCACTGGAATACAGCGGCGAGAAAGTACTGGCCGCCAAAGGCGGGCATATTCCCGGCGCGATCAACTTCGAGTGGACCGCCGGCATGGACCTCAACGACCACCTGCGCATCCGCAAGGACATCGCCGAAGTCCTGCAAAACCTGGGCATCACCCCAGACAAGGAAGTGATCACCCACTGCCAGACCCACCACCGCTCCGGCTTCACCTACCTCGTGGCCAAGGCCCTCGGCTATCCACGGGTGAAGGGCTATGCCGGTTCCTGGGGCGAATGGGGCAACCACCCCGACACGCCCGTCGAAGTTTAAGGACGCTCAATGAAATCCCGCTTGTTCATCATCAGCCAGTACCTGCTGCCGCACCACCTGCTGTCGCGGCTGGCCGGCTGCGTCGCCGAGTGCCGCGCACGCTGGTTCAAGAACGCCTTCACCGCCTGGTTCGCCAAGCGCTACCAGGTGAACATGTCCGAGGCACTGGTCGAAGACCTCAGCGCCTACGAGCACTTCAACGCCTTCTTCACCCGTGCCCTCAAGCCCGGTGCCCGCCCGCTGGACGAAACCCCCGGCGCGATCCTCTGCCCGGCCGACGGCGCAGTCAGCCAGCTTGGCCCGATCGAGCACGGCCGCATCTTCCAGGCCAAGGGCCACGGCTACAGCGCCTTGGAGCTGCTGGGCGGCGACCCGGCCCTGGCCGCGCCGTTCATGGGCGGCGAATTCGCCACCATCTACCTGTCGCCCAAGGACTACCACCGCGTGCACATGCCGCTGGCCGGCACCCTGCGCGAGATGGTCTATGTGCCGGGGCGGCTGTTCTCGGTCAACCAGACCACCGCAGAGAACGTACCGGAGCTGTTCGCCCGTAACGAGCGCGTGGTCTGCCTGTTCGACACCGAGCGCGGCCCGATGGCCGTGGTGCTGGTCGGCGCGATGATCGTCGCCTCTATCGAGACCGTCTGGGCCGGCCTGGTCACGCCGCCGAAGCGCGAGCTGAAGACCTTCCGCTATGACGACGCCAGCCGTGCGCCGATCCATCTGGAGAAAGGCGCCGAGCTGGGTCGCTTCAAGCTGGGCTCCACTGCCATCGTGCTGTTCGGGCCAGAGCAGGTGAAGTGGGCCGAGAGCCTCGGTGCCGGCTCCACCGTGCGCATGGGTGAGCTGCTGGCGCAACCGGCCCAGGCCTGATTGACTGCTGCAACAAGAAAGGCCCTGCTCAGCAGGGCCTTTTTCATTGGGACCGCTACGCGGTCCATCGCCGGCAAGCCGGCTCCCACAGTGAGAACGCAAACCTTTGTGGGAGCCGGCTTGCCGGCGAAAGGGCTGCAGCGCAGCCCCAGGGCTCAAGATCAGCCGCGCGCTTCGCGATCGCGTACGCCGAGCAGGTACAGCACACCATCCAGGCCCAGGGTCGAGATCGCCTGCTTGGCCGACTGACGCACCAGCGGCTTGGCGCGGAACGCTACACCCAGGCCGGCCAGGGACAGCATCGGCAGGTCGTTGGCGCCATCGCCCACGGCTATGGTCTGCTCAAGCTGCAGGCCCTCTTCACTGGCCAGTTGCTGCAGCAGATCAGCCTTGCGCTGCGCATCGACGATCGGCTCGACGGCCACGCCGGTGACTTTGCCATCCACCACTTCCAGCTCGTTGGCGAATACATAGTCGATGCCCAGGCGCGCCTGTACCTGCTTGGCGAAGTAGGTGAAGCCGCCGGAAAGGATCGCAGTCTTGTAACCCAGGCGCTTGAGCTCGGCGAACAGATGCTCGGCACCCTCGGTCAGACGCAGCGAGGCGCCAATCTGGTCCAGTACGCTCACGTCCAGGCCCTTGAGCAGCGCCATGCGCTCTTTGAAGCTGGCGCGGAAATCCAGCTCGCCACGCATCGCGCGCTCGGTGATCGCCGCCACCTGCTCACCGACACCGGCAGCCTTGGCCAGCTCGTCGATGACTTCGGCCTCGATCAGCGTCGAGTCCATGTCGAACACCGCCAGGCGGCGGTTGCGGCGGAACAGGTCGTCACGCTGGAAGGCGATGTCGATGTTCAGCTCTTCGGACAGCGCGAAGAAGTCGGCGCGCAGTGCCTGGGCGTCGCTGGCTTCGCCACGCACGGAGATTTCCAGCGCGGACTTGCCCTTCTCGACCTGGGCATCAAGCGCCACGCGGGCCGACAGGCGCTCGATGCGCTCGATAGTCAGGCCGTACTGGCTGATGATGGCGCTGACCCGCTGCAACTGTTGTGGCGTGACCCGGCGGCTGAGCAGGGTGACGATGTGGCGGGCCTCGCCCTGGCTGTCGGCCCAGTGCTGATAGTCGGCCTCGGAGATCGGCGTGTAGCGCGCCTGCAGGTTCAGCTCATGGGCCTTGGCCTGTACGCTTTGCAGCAGCGCGGTGGCCACCTCGTTGTCGGGGATGTCGACCAGGATGCCGAACGACAGCGTGCCATGCATGACCGCAAGGCCGATGTCGAGAATATTCACACCGCCCTGGAGCAGGACGCCGGTGATGGCCGCGGTAAGACCTGGACGGTCTTCACCAGTGATGTTGATCAGGACGATTTCGCGCAAGACCGGGCTCCAACTCGATGAAAAATGCGCATTCTACCGATTTTCCATGACCATCGGGCGCCAACGCTACTTTGCCGACAAAACACGTATCGCTATACTGCCCAGCAACTTTCTCGCCATGAAGAGCCGCGCTCTGTGAACCGGCCCACGCCCGTTAAACCCGATAACTTCTTCCTGATGATCTACCGAGCCCTCAGCCAGCGCCGAATCCCACTGGCCCTGCGCATTGCCTGCCATAACATCTTCCTGGTGGCCCTGGCCCTGGTGATCTATGCCTGCGTGATGGGTTTGCAGTTCAAGCAGGCCATGCACGATCAAGCCGATGCCGTTGGCCAGAGCCTGACCACGCAAACGGCCACATCGGCCACCGAGCTGCTGGTGTCCAACGACATCCTCAGCCTCAACGTGCTGCTCGGCAACCTGGTGAAGAACCCGCTGGTGGCCCATGCCGCCATCTACAGCGTGGACAACCGCATCCTCGCCGAGGCCGGCCAGCGCCCACGCAATAGTTTGCTGGGCGAAACCGAAGGGGTCTACCAGACCAAGATCACCTTCCAGGACGTGACCGCCGGCCAGTTGCGCATCAGCCTGGACATGAGCCAGTTCCAGCAACCGATGCTGATCAGCCTGCAGAGCATGGGTATCCTTGCCGCGATCCTGTTGGCCCTGGCACTGACCCTCAGCCTGCGCCTGGGTCGTTTCATCTCCACCCCGCTGCTGCAACTGCGCGTCTGGTTGCGTGATCCGCACCCCTACACGCCGGGCATCGAGCGTCAGGACGAGATAGGCGACCTGGCCCGTCAGCTGCACGCCCGCCTCGCCCCGCCGCCACCTCCGGAACCGGAAGAAGAAGACGAGCCAGACGATTTCGATGACATGCCCGCTCCCAAGACCGCGCCACGCACGAAGGTAGCGGCGCTGGCACCCGATCAAGACGATGACGATGACGCCTTCGCCGATCTGCTGGATGAGCAAAGCGCGCCGGCCAAACCCGTCATCGTTAAGTCCGACGAACCGCAGCACAGCGCCGTGCTGGCCGTGCAACTGGGCTCCCAGGAGCAACTGCGCCGCCTGCCACGCACTCGCCTGACCGAACTGCTGGAGCGCTACCGCGACTGCCTGGACCAGGCCGCCTCGCTGTACGAAGGGGAAGTCCATACCTTGAACGACGGCAGCACCCTGCTGTTGTTCCACAGCCGTGACAGCGGCGAGGACTACCTCACCAACGCCATCTGCTGTGGCGAGCTGCTACGCGCCCTGGGCCACGCCCTGCAGATCGAGGTGGCCGACAGCGGCATCACCCTGCAACTGCAGCTGGGCCTGGTGCTGGCCGACGACCTGCAAGGCATGGATCAGGTCGACTTGCTGATGACCGAACAAGCCCAGGACGCGCTGGCCTTGTCGCAGCACAGCCGCAACCTGCTGCTCGTGGAGCGCCGTATCAGCGATGATGCTCTGATCCGCCAGCGTGCGCGTATCCGGCCGATCGCCAGCCCGGAGGGCGCGTGCTGTGTCGAGCGCCTGATGGAGCCTTACCCGTCCATGCTGGAGCGCCAACTGGCGCGGATGCACGAGCGCCGCGCATGAGCCAACGCTGATTCAAGGCCTGTGTGGGAGCGGGCTAGCCCCACGATAACATCGGGGCAGGCAATGTTGCTGTATGGCGAGCCCTATCGTGGGGCAAGCCCACTCCCACGCCGTCCCGATCACATGGCGAGCCCCACAAAAAAGCCCGCATCGCTGCGGGCTTTTTTGTGGCTACGGATATCAGAAGCGGAACACTTCCATATCGGTACGAATCGGTGAAGCCATCGGAATCTTTGGCTTCTCCGGCTCTTTCTTCACCTGCACCGGCGCGGCCGGCTTGCGTGGCGCCTCCTCGGCGATGGCCGGCTGGTTGGCCAACGGCTTGACCGTGGTGCTGAGCTGTTCGACCAGCTTCTGCAGCAACTGCCCCTGGGCTTGAACCTGCGCCGACTCGCTGCCGGCATGGGGCTGTTCGAGGTGGACGATACGGTTGTCACGCACCTGGCCACGGCGGTCCAACACGCGCCACTGCGCATCAAGGATCGCCGGCTGGTTCTTGCCCGAGTCCAGGCGGGTGATTGACAGCAGCACCTGCACGTCCGGCGTGAAGCCGGCACTTGCCGGCGCCAGCACCACGCGCTGGCTGTCCAGGCGCCAGGCCAGCTGGCGTACCAGCAATTGGTCAATATCCGACGAAAGGCTGCCGGCCCAGCGACCGTCGGTCGCTGCAGTCAGGCTGCCATCGGTCTGACGCTGCAAAAAGGTTTCGCGTTGCAGGTAATCGGCCACCGATACCGGGCCAAGCACCACCGCCATGCCCGCAGCCTGGGTCGGCTGACCGGGATCACCGCTGTCGAGCTGATACAGGGCAACCGGCTGGTGCATGCTGCACCCGCCCAAGCCCAGCAAGCCAGTCATCAGCAGCGCAAATGGAAGGCGCAGAAATTTCATTCATCCCATCCAGGCGGTCGTCAGTAGACTGACCGCAGTGATACTCATGTAGATTCATCCGGGCACTCGGCCACGCCGGCGCCAACGAGGGCCCTATCATCCGCGAAATGGTCGCCCGACTCCAGCATTTCCGCCCGAAGCGGCGTCGAAAACGCCGCAACAGACAGCCCATCCACTCAAGCAGGGGTTTCCACCAGCAACCCATCGACGCGCTGGAAACCGCGTGGCAATTTGCTACCACGGCGACCCCGCTCGCCCTTGTAGTGCTCGAGATCATCCGGCTTGAGTGAAAGGGTACGCTTGCCAGCTTGCAATACAAGGGTCGAGCCCTCGCTGATCACCGCAAGATCGGTCACGTATTCCTCGCGGCTGGCCACCCGGTCACCCGGCACGCCGATGATCTTGTTGCCCTTGCCTTTACCCAGCTGTGGCAGGTCGGCGACCTTGAACACCAACAGGCGCCCCTCGGTGGTTACCGCTGCCAGCCAGTCTTGCTCGCGGTCGGCCACCGGACGCGGGGTCATCACCTTGGCGCCATTGGGCAGGCTGAGCAGGCCCTTGCCGGCCTTGTTCTTGGCCTGCAGGTCCTCGCCCTTGACCACGAAACCGTAGCCGGCGTCGGAGGCCACAACGTACAGGGCATCGTCTTCCGGCAGCAGCACGCACTCGAAGGTGGCGCCCGGTGGCGGGGTCAGGCGGCCGGTCAGCGGCTCGCCCTGGCCACGGGCCGACGGCAGGCTGTGGGCGGCCAGCGAGTAGCTGCGGCCGGTGGAGTCGATGAGCACGGCGAACTGATTGGAACGTCCGGCGGCGGCGGCCTTGAAGCCGTCGCCAGCCTTGTACGAAAGCCCCGTGGCATCGATATCGTGGCCCTTGGCGCAGCGCACCCAGCCCTTCTCCGACAGCACCACGGTAACCGGCTCGGTCGGCATCAGTTCGTTTTCCGACAGGGCCTTGGCCTCGGCGCGCTCGACGATCGGCGAGCGGCGGTCGTCGCCGTAGGTCTCGGCGTCCTTGATCAGTTCGCTGCGCACCAGCTTGCGCAGTTTGCTGTCGCTACCCAGCAGCGCTTGCAGTTGCTTCTGTTCCTTGAGCAGTTCGTCCTGCTCGCCGCGGATCTTCATCTCTTCCAGACGCGCCAGTTGACGCAGGCGGGTCTCGAGGATGTAGTCGGCCTGGATCTCGCTCAAATCGAAACGGGCGATCAAGGCCTGTTTGGGGTGCTCCTCGGTGCGGATGATGTGGATCACCTCATCCAGGTTGAGGAACGCGGTAAGCAAGCCTTCCAACAGGTGCAGGCGCTTCTCGACCTTGTCCAGGCGGTGCTGCAGGCGGCGTCGCACGGTACCGATGCGGTACTCCAGCCACTCCAGCAGCAGCGCCCGCAGGTTCTTCAGTTGCGGACGGCCGTCGAGGCCGATGATGTTGACGTTGACCCGGTAGGTGCTCTCCAGGTCGGTGGTGGCGAACAGGTGCTGCATCAGCTCGGCGGCATCCACGCGGTTCGAGCGCGGGATGATGACGATGCGGCAAGGGTTCTCGTGGTCCGACTCGTCGCGCAGGTCAGCGACCATCGGCAGCTTCTTGGCCTGCATCTGCGCGGCAATCTGCTCGAGCACCTTGGCGCCGGAGACCTGGTGTGGCAGCGCGGTGACGACGATGTCGCCGTCCTCGATGCGGTATACCGCACGCATGCGGATCGAGCCTTTGCCGCTCTCGTAGATCTTCTGGATGTCGGCGCGCGGGGTGACGATCTCGGCTTCGGTCGGATAGTCCGGCCCCTGGATATGCTCGCACAGCTGCTCGATGGTGGCCTTGGGTTCGTCGAGCAGGCGCACGCAGGCGCTGGCCACTTCGCGCAGGTTGTGCGGCGGCACGTCGGTAGCCATGCCCACGGCGATGCCGGTGGTGCCGTTGAGCAGGATGTTCGGCAGACGCGCGGGCAGCACGGCCGGCTCCTGCAAGGTGCCGTCGAAGTTCGGTACCCAGTCGACGGTGCCCTGGCCCAATTCAGTGAGCAGCACCTCGGAGTAGCGCGACAGGCGCGCCTCGGTGTAACGCATGGCGGCGAACGACTTCGGATCGTCCGGCGCACCCCAGTTGCCTTGGCCGTCGACCAGGGTGTAGCGGTAGCTGAACGGCTGGGCCATCAGCACCATGGCCTCGTAGCACGCCGAGTCGCCGTGGGGGTGGAACTTGCCGAGCACGTCACCGACGGTACGTGCCGATTTCTTGTGCTTGGAGTCGGCATCGAGCCCCAACTCGCTCATGGCATAGACGATGCGTCGCTGGACCGGCTTGAGGCCGTCGCCGATGTGCGGCAGGGCGCGGTCCATGATCACGTACATGGAGTAGTTGAGGTAGGCCTGTTCGGTGAATTCAGCCAGGGAACGGCGTTCGACGCCGTCGAGACTGAGTTCGAGTGAGTCGCTCATGCGGGCCTCGTCATTTCAGGTTCTGGCGCAGCAGCATGGTGCCGCCGCGCTGGGTAAATTCAAGTTGTTTCAGGGCACTCATTCCCAGCAGTACGCCCTGGCCATCCAGGCCAGGCACCACCAGCGCGCGTACGTCGCGCAGGTGGATATCGCCCAGTTGCAGGCTGTCGAGCCGCGTACGGTAGCCTTGGGTCCGGCCATTGGCGGTGCTCAATTGCACCGCGGCGCCACGCGCCAGGTCCAGGTCGCGGGCCAGTGCCTCGGGGATCGCCACGTCGGTGGCGCCGGTGTCGAGCATGAAAAGCACCCGTCGCCCATTGATCGCGCCATCGGCAACGAAATGGCCCTGACCGTTGCTCAACAGACGCACCTCGACGAAGCCGTCGCCCTGCTCGCTCTTCACCACGCTGTTGGGGTTCTGCTGATGTTTTTCCCACTGCCCGAAAAAGCGCGTGGCCAGGAACAACGCCGCCGCCCAGGCGACAATCATCAACACCCTGCCCGCGCGCTTGCCCGGTGGCTGGCTCATGGCTTGGCGCTCCAGCCGCCCTGTGGCGCGTCGAAGCGCCAGACGATCGGCCGTGTTTCACCATCCACCCGCGGGCGGTCGTTGTTGTCCACGCCGATCCAGGCGCCGCCCTTGTCGATCACCAGCGCCTCGGCCAGGCCGTAGGACTGCGAGTAGCGCCGCGATTCCATCAGGGCGTCGGCGGCGAACGACCAACAGCGCTCCACGGCGCCCGTGTCGGCATCCCGCCGGCAAATGCGGTAGGCATTGCGCTCGAGGGTGAACAGCTTGCCTTCGAACCAGGCCAGGTCAGCAAAGTCACGTGATACCGGACGCGACTCGGGGAACTGTGGCGGCTGCATCTCGACACCCGCCTCGCTGAGCAGCACGCAGCCGCGCCCGCAGGTCCACACCGATTGCTGGCGCTGCACCGCGAGCAGGCCGCGACGCTCGCGCTCGGCTGCCAGCCACAGGCGATCGCCCGCCGGGTTGATCGCCAGCCCCTCGAACAGTGCGTTGAAATGCAGCAACATGCCGCTGGCCCGCGCCTGGCGCACCATGGCCTGGTCGATTTTCAGCCAGTCCGGTTCACCGTCCACCGGCAACTGCAGCACGGCAGCGTGGGACTCGCTGACGATATAGAGGTTGCCGGCCTGATCGCAGGTGATGCCCTCGAAATCCAGCTCGCCGCCGCGGATGTAGGACGCCGCCCAGTTGCGCGACTTGAGCCCCCATGGCAGGCCGGTGTCTGGCGCCGCCGGCGGGGTGAAGGTCAGTGGCTGGGCCTGCCACGTCGCTCCCTCCTGGTCGAGGCGGTAGATCCGGTCGTCATCGCGGTCGGACACCGCCCACAATGCCCCACGGCACCAGGCCAGGCCCGACAGGTTACCGCCGCGCATGCCATCGACCGCATGCTCGGCGCTAAGCTTGAGCTGCGGCCAGTCGCCGGCCTGGGCCTGCAGGGCAAACCACGCCAGGCAGGCCAGGAGCAACGGACGAATCAAACCAGGACCTCGGCCAGGTTGCCTTTGGTCTCCAGCCAGCTCTTGCGATCACCCGCACGCTTCTTGGCCAGCAGCATGTCCATGATCTCGGTGGTGCCCTGTACATCGTCCAGGGTCAACTGGACCAGGCGCCGGGTGTTGGGGTCCATGGTGGTTTCGCGCAGTTGCGGCGGGTTCATCTCGCCCAGGCCCTTGAATCGGGTGACCTGTGGCTTGCCACGCTTCTTCTCTGCGACCAGGCGGTCGAGGATGCCGTCACGCTCGGCCTCGTCCAAGGCGTAGTAGATCTCCTTGCCCAGGTCGATGCGGTACAGCGGCGGCATGGCCACGTACACGTGCCCGGCCTCGACCAGCGGGCGGAAGTGCTGGACGAACAGCGCGCACAGCAGTGTGGCGATGTGCAGGCCGTCGGAGTCGGCGTCGGCAAGGATGCAGACCTTGCCATAGCGCAACTGCGAGAGGTCGGCTGCGCCCGGGTCGACGCCGATGGCCACGGCGATGTTGTGCACTTCCTGGCTGGCCAGGACTTCACCGCCATCGACCTCCCAGGTGTTTAGGATCTTGCCGCGCAGCGGCAGGATGGCCTGGAATTCCTTGTCCCGTGCCTGCTTGGCCGAGCCACCGGCCGAGTCACCCTCGACCAGGAACAACTCGGCGCGCATCGGGTCCTGGCCGGCGCAATCGGCCAACTTGCCCGGTAATGCAGGGCCCTGGGTAATGCGCTTGCGCTCGACCTTCTTGCTCGCCTTCAGGCGCCGGCCGGCGTTGCTGATGGCCAGTTCCGCCAGCTGCATGCCCAGTTCGGGGTGGGCATTGAGCCACAGGCTGAAGGCGTCCTTGACCACGCCGGAAACGAACGCGGCCGCCTCGCGGGACGACAGGCGCTCCTTGGTCTGGCCGGAGAACTGCGGCTCCTGCATCTTCATCGACAGCACGAAGCTGATGCGTTCCCAGACGTCCTCGGGGGCCAGCTTGACCCCGCGCGGCAGCAGGTTGCGGAACTCGCAGAACTCGCGCATGGCGTCCAGCAGGCCCTGGCGCAGGCCGTTGACGTGGGTGCCGCCCTGGGCGGTGGGGATCAGGTTGACGTAGCTTTCCTGGATGCTGTCGCCACCTTCCGGCAGCCACAACAAGGCCCAGTCCACGGCCTCCTTGTTACCGGCCAAGCTGCCGCAGAACGGCTCGTCGGGCAGGCGCTGGAACTCGCTGACCGAATCGACCAGGTAGGAGCGCAGACCGTCCTCGTAGTGCCACTCGACCTTCTCGCCGGTGCCCTTGTCCTCGAAGCTGATGGACAGCCCCGGGCACAATACCGCCTTGGCCTTGAGTACGTGTTTGAGGCGGCTGATGGAGAACTTCGGCGAATCGAAGTACTTCGGATCGGGGCTGAAGTACACGCTGGTGCCGGTGTTACGCTTGCCGACGGTGCCGACCACTTCCAGCTCGCTGGCCTTGAAGCCGTCGGCGAAGGTCATCTGGTACTCGTTGCCGTCGCGCTTGACGCGCACGCGTACCTGGCTCGACAGGGCGTTGACCACCGAGATGCCGACGCCGTGCAGGCCGCCGGAAAATTGATAGTTCTTGTTGGAGAACTTGCCCCCGGCGTGCAGCTTGGTGAGGATCAGTTCAACACCGGAAACACCCTCTTCGGGGTGGATGTCCACGGGCATGCCGCGGCCATCGTCGCTGACTTCCAGGGAATGGTCGGCGTGTAGGACGACCTGTACCGAACGGGCGTGGCCGGCCAGGGCTTCGTCGACGCTGTTGTCGATAACTTCCTGGGCCAGGTGGTTGGGCCGGCTGGTGTCGGTGTACATGCCCGGTCGCTTGCGGACCGGGTCAAGGCCCGAGAGGACTTCGATGGCGTCTGCGTTATAGGCGCTAGCGCTGGGATTGGCCATGGGTTCTCGTCGTCAGTCTGGTGAATGCAAAAGTCAAAATACAGAAAAGTCCAGTGCCGCGTACTGTCCGCGGGCAATGCCGGCGAACGCCAGCAGTGCCGGCAATTGTTCGGCGAAGCCCTGGTAGCTGTGGTCACCACCGGCCTGGATCCGCAGGGCGCAAGCACGGTAGTAGCGCTCGGCCTGGCGATAGTCCAGGGTTTCATCGGCGGTCTGCAACCACACTTGATAGCGGGCAGCATCCTGCGGTGCCGGTACTTCCAGTTCGGCCAGGGCGTCCACGTGGTCGTGGGTGAGCTCCCAGGCTTCATCGGTATAGAGGTTGCGCTGGGTGCCGAGGTAACCGTCGAACAGCTTGTGCGGGGCCACCGCCGGGTTGATCAACAGCGCCTTGAGCCCGTGTCGCTCGGCCAGGTGGGTGGCATAGTAGCCGCCGAGGGAGCTGCCGACCAGCAAGGGCGCGCCGAGCTCGGCGATTGCCGTCTCCAGTTGGGCGATGGCCTGGCGTGGATGATGGTGCAGGGCCGGAACGCGCAGTTGCTCGGACAGGTCGAGCTGCTGCATCACCGCTTCGAGCTGGCGTGCCTTGGTCGACAGCGGCGAGCTGTTGAAGCCATGGATATAGAGGATGGAACCCGACATGCTGCCCCCGGACGCAAAGACGCGCAGTGTAGCGTGTTCGATGGTCATTGGCGCAGCCTGGGGATTTTCGCAACAAATTCTTCAAATGACAGGGCGCTCTGCGCCCCTTTCGCTGGCAGGCCAGCTCCCAAAGGCAGCGCAGCGGCCTCTCAATAGCCTGGGCTGTCGAAATCCAGCGTCACCACGAAATCCCGCGCCCGCTCCACCCCGGTCTCCAACCTCCCGTCGGCATGCAGAAGAAGCCAGCGGTAACCCGGCTGCTCCTCGCTCACCTTGAAGTCCTCGCTGCGCGGCGCGAACTGGATGCAGGTCGAAGGCGTGGCGAGGAAACGGATGCCGTCACGCACTTCGTCCCATTCCTGGTGGATATGCCCCCACAGCAGCGCCTTCACCTGTGGATAACTGCGCAGACGCCGCAACAGTTCATCGGCATTATGCAGCCCGATCGGCGCGATCCAGGCACAACCGATATCCACCGGCTGGTGATGGCAGCACACCAGGCAATGGCGCTCGTCCGCACCGCTCAGCGCCTGGTCCAGCACGACCAGCTGGTCATCGGCCAACAGACCGAAGGTGGCACCGACCACTGCCGAGTCGAGCATGACGATGCGCCAGGCACCAATATCGGTCACTGCCTGCACCAGTTCCGCCGCCACTTCTGCCATGACCCGCGCCTCGTCATGGTTACCCGGCAGCCAGCGCGCTGGCGCGCCGAGCGTCGACGTGAGCTCGCGAAAGGCCGCGTAGGATTCGACGCTGGCATCCTGGGAAAGATCGCCCGTGCACAGCAGCAGGTCGATGCGCGGTTGTTCGCGGCGAACCTGGCCGACCACGTGCCCAAGGCTTGCGCGGGTATTGAGGCCCAGCAAGGTGCCCGCCGGGTCGGCGAACAGATGGGCATCGGTCAGTTGCACCACATGGACAGGTGACGGGGGTGAAAGTGGTTGCGGCAACGGCCGTCTCCTCGAACGGATTCAGCACGGATTATGGCGGCGGATCGCTTTCGAGCAAATACTCGAAACCGACGCGCATCACATTTCAGCGCACGGCTTCCAGTTCGTGGCCGCAGGCCAGGCAGTGGCTCAGCCATTCACCGAGAAACAGATTGAGCTGGGCCTTCTCGTCCGGCTGGTGCATCGCCGTGTTGGGATAGGGGTAGATACTGCGCAGGCGACGCGCATGCTCGGCACTGACCACCTCGGCCATGCGCGCGTCATGGTAGACCTGCACCTCCAGCTCGGGCACCGGCAGCCAGGGCAGGCTGTGCTCCTGGCGCACCTTGAGCGTGGTGGTGTAGGGGCAGGCCAATAGCACTTCAAGCACCAGCACACCGAGCATCTGGTCGCCCTGGGTCATGCCGATACGACGCGAGCTCTGCGTGGTGCGCATGTCGGGCAGCAGGCGCATCAGGCGGGCATAGTTGGCCTCGCAGGCGGACTGCAGCCCGACCAGATCGACTCGATAGCGCTCACGCAGCAGGTTCACTTCCACATACCTCGAACTTCGTCACGGTTCAGCGCCAGCCACTGCAACCCGATGATCGCGGCGGCGTTGCAGATACGCCCGTCGCGTACGGCCTGCAGGGCATCCTCGTACGACCACACGCGCACGCGAATGTCTTCGCTTTCCTCTTCCAGGCCATGCAGGCCACCAGCACCCTCGCTGACGCAACGGCCCAGGAACAGGTGGACGTACTCGTCGCTGCCGCCCGGTGACGGGAAGTACCTTGTCATCGGCCACAGCGCCGAGAAGGTAAGGCCCGCCTCTTCCTCGGCTTCGCGATGGGCAACCTCCTCGGGCTTCTCGTCCTTGTCGATCAACCCGGCGACCATCTCGATCAGCCAGGGGTTAGCCACCTTGCCCATGGCGCCAACGCGAAACTGCTCGATCAGCACCACTTCGTCGCGCTGTGGATCGTAGGGCAGCACGCAGACCGCGTCATGGCGCACGAACAGCTCACGGGTGAACTCACGACTCATGCCGCCGGCGAACAGCTCATGACGCAGATGCAGCTTGTCGAGCTTGTAAAAACCCTTGAACAGCGGCTCCCGCCGAGAGATCTCGACTTGGGTAGGCACTGTATTGTGCGTGTCCGTCATGCAAACTCCTCATGCCTCGTTTACCGCATCGCGCAATCCTACTCTGCGCACGGCCCGGTTTCATCCCTTTCCGTCGACCGTTCGGGCAGCCGGGACAGGCGTGTCACTCTCTGTTAGCTTAGTGGCGAACTGAAGGCCGCGCAGGCGGTCCAAGGCCGATCATCACCGTTGTGAAAGAGGCAACATGACGCTTGTCAAACTGACTTCCGTGGCCGTCCTGGCACTGGCGCTCGGCGCCTGCCAGAGCCTGTTCACGCCCAACTACCGGGCCCCGCTCGAGGTAAAGCGCGAGGCCTGGGAGCACGTCAAACCCGGCTGCAGCGAAAGCGACTGCCCGCTGGTCAACATTGACGTCGTGCACTTCCCAGCCCTGCCCAAACTTGACGACATTGTCGAGAAACGCCTGCTGATGCTGACCGAGGACAACCAGCGCGGCACCCCGCCAGCCTCGCTGCAAGCCTATGAGCAGCAGTACCTCGCTCGCGCCGACAAGCGCAACAGCACCTATCTGCAGGCCAAGGTACGCGAGCAGCATGACGGGCTGGTGATCGTCGAGCTGTCCAGCTACCTCGACAGCGGCGGTGCCCACGGCATGCCTGGGCGCGGCTTCATCAACTATTCACGCAAGCTGGACAAGGTACTGACCCTGGACGACATGCTGGTGCCCGGCCAGGAGGCGACCTTCTGGAAGACCGCCGAGGAGTCCCACCGCGCCTGGCTGATCAGCACCGGCATGGACAAGGACCCCGAGTTCGTCAAGACCTGGCCGTTCAAGCAGTCCCCGCACATCGCCCTGACCTACGGCGCGGTGGTGATCAAGTACGAGGTCTACTCCATCGCGCCCTACTCCATGGGCCACGTCGAGCTGAAGATCCCCTACCCGCGCCTCAATGGCGTGATCAAGCCCGAGCTGTTTCCCGGCCGCGGCTGAGCGATAGCAGCAAATGTAGTACCCCTGCCAGCAACAGTGCCGGCAGGGTCGCCCCCAGCTCCGGCGCCTGGCTGGCCATCAGGTGATAGGCCGCCACTCCCGCGCCCCAGGCCAGCAGCGCCTGCCAGTGCAAACCCTCGACCATCGCCGGCAGGCGACGGCGGCGAAGCACAAAGTGATCCACCAGCACCACGCCGAACAAGGGCGCGAACACCGAGCCGATCAGCAACAGGAAGTTCTGGTACTGGCCCAGCGGCGCCAGCAAGGCGATCAGCGTGCACAGCACGCCAATCGCCAGGGCCAGGTGCTCGACCTTCATTTTCACCAGCAGGCCGGTGGACACCGCCGCCGAGTGGATATCGGCAAAGGCGTTCTCCGTCTCGTCCAGCAGGATCAGCAGCAGCGGGATCCCCAGCCCGGCGCCGGCCAGTGCCAACAGCAGGGCATTCACCTCGCCGCTGGGCGCGAACGCCAAGGTGTAGGCCACGCCCAGACTCATGAGCCAGGCATTGCCGATGAAGAAGCCCAGCGCGGTACCTCCGAACACGCGGATGGCGCGCTGGCCAAAGCGTGAATAGTCGGCGATCAGCGGCAGCCAAGACAGCGGCATGGCGATCACGATGTCGAAACCCAGGGCCAGGGACAACGAACCATCCCCAGGGCGTCGCCACAGATCGGCCAGGTCGGCCTTGGCGAACAGGTTCCAGGTCAACCACGCGCAGGCGCCCAGCAGCAGCCAGATCCCCCACTTGCGCAAGACCTTGCGCACGAACGCCAGCGGCCCGCTGACCGCCAGCAGAGTGGCCAGGGCGCCAAAGCACAAGGTCCACAGCAGCGGGCTGCTCCAGCCGCTGCCCTCGCCGAACGCGCGTGCGCCCAGCAGGCTGGCGGCATCACGCATGACGATGATCTCGAACGAACCCCAGCCCACCAGTTGCAGCAGGTTGAGCAAGGCCGGCAGGCGCGCGCCATGGCTACCGAGCGTGAGGCGCAAGGTCGCCATGGCCGACAGGCCGGTATCGCTACCGATCACCCCCACCGCCGCCAGCAGCAATACCCCTACCGCCGTGCCCAGGGTGATCGCCAGGATCGAGCCCGCCAGGCCCAGCCCCGGCGCCAGCAGGCCGCCGACCTGCAGGACCATCAGGCCGATGCCAAGGGAAAACCACAGCGAGAACAGGTCGCGGGCGCCGAACTGGCGATGGTGGGAGGGTACCGGGTGGTCGGGAGAGAAGTGGCTGGGAGTGGTCATGCTCGGGCGCTCGACGGAAGAGTTGGGGTGAACCCATCGCTGGCAAGCCAGCTCCCACAGGGGCCGCATCACAGTCTCTGTGGGAGCTGGCTTGCCAGCGATGCGGTGCGCATCGCGCACCGCCTGGGTCTGCTACTCAGACTTTCTGGTACAACTGGCTGCCTTCCTGGCGGAACCGCTCGGCCTGCTCGCGCATGCCCTGTTCGACTGTCACGTCCACGGTCTCGATCTTGGCCGCGTACTCACGCACTTCCTGGGTGATCTTCATCGAGCAGAACTTCGGCCCGCACATCGAGCAGAAGTGCGCGACCTTGGCCGACTCCTTGGGCAGCGTCTCGTCGTGGAACGCACGCGCGGTGTCCGGGTCCAGGCCGAGGTTGAACTGGTCTTCCCAACGGAACTCGAAGCGCGCCTTGGACAGCGCGTTGTCACGGATCTGCGCGCCCGGGTGGCCCTTGGCAAGGTCGGCGGCATGGGCGGCGATCTTGTAGGTGATGATCCCGGTCTTGACGTCGTCCTTGTTCGGCAGGCCCAGGTGCTCCTTGGGCGTGACGTAGCAGAGCATGGCGCAGCCGAACCAGCCGATCATCGCCGCGCCGATGCCGGAGGTGATGTGGTCGTAGCCCGGAGCGATATCGGTGGTCAGCGGGCCTAGAGTGTAGAACGGCGCCTCGTCGCAGCATTCGAGCTGCTTGTCCATGTTCTCCTTGATCAACTGCATAGGCACATGGCCGGGGCCTTCGATCATGCACTGCACGTCGTGCTTCCAGGCGATCTTGGTCAGCTCGCCAAGGGTTTCCAGCTCACCGAACTGCGCGGCGTCGTTGGCGTCGGCGATCGAGCCCGGACGCAGGCCGTCGCCCAGCGAGAAGCTGACGTCATAGGCCTTCATGATTTCGCAGATCTCGTCGAAGTGCGTGTACAGGAAGTTTTCCTTGTGGTGCGCCAGGCACCACTTGGCCATGATCGAGCCGCCACGGCTGACGATGCCGGTGACGCGCTTGGCGGTCAGCGGCACATAGCGCAGCAAGACGCCGGCATGGATGGTGAAGTAGTCCACACCCTGCTCGGCCTGTTCGATCAGGGTGTCGCGGAACAGCTCCCAGGTCAGGTCTTCGGCAACGCCGTTGACCTTTTCCAGGGCCTGGTAGATCGGCACGGTACCGATCGGCACCGGCGAGTTGCGGATGATCCACTCGCGGGTCTCATGGATGTGCTTGCCGGTGGACAGGTCCATGACCGTGTCCGAACCCCAGCGGATGCCCCAGGTCAGCTTGGCCACTTCTTCCTCGATGGAGGAACCCAGGGCGCTGTTGCCGATGTTGCCGTTGATCTTCACCAGGAAGTTGCGGCCGATGATCATCGGCTCCAGCTCGGTGTGGTTGATGTTGGCCGGGATGATCGCACGACCGCGGGCGATCTCCTCGCGAACGAACTCGGGGGTGATCTCTTTCGGGATATTTGCACCGAAGCTGTGCCCCGCGTGCTGTTGGCTGAGCAGGCCGGCGGCGCGGGCTTCCTGCAGTTTCATGTTCTCACGGATGGCGACGTATTCCATCTCGGCGGTGATGATGCCCTGACGCGCGTAGTGCATCTGCGAAACGTTGGCGCCAGCCTTGGCCCGGCGCGGGTTGCGCACGTGGGCGAAGCGCAGCTTGGCCAGCTCAGCGTCGTTCAGGCGCTGCTGGCCGAAGTTCGAGCTCAGGCCTTCGAGGCGCTCGGTATCGCCACGGGCGTCGATCCAGGCCGAGCGCACATCGCCCAGGCCCTTGCGCACGTCGATGATGACGTTAGGGTCGGTGTACGGGCCGGAAGTGTCATACACCAGCACCGGGGCGTTTTTTTCGCCGCCGAAGTCGGTGGGGGTGTCATGCAGGCTGATCTCGCGCATGGGCACACGGATGTCGGGGCGCGAACCTTCGACATAGACCTTGCGCGAATTGGGCAGCGGTTGCACGGACTGTTGGTCGACTTGGGCCGACTCGCTCAGACTGATCGTTTTTTCTTGTTTGCTCATCACAGGCTCTCCAGACAGCTTCCTAGCGGGCGGAATGTCGGGGTGAACCTGAAAGGCGCGGACGCACCCGTGTTGACGGGTGCAGTGCCGGACAAGGGGTGCCGTGGGCTGCAAGCAGCTGTGGCGATCCCGGACCTGGCACAAGAGGCTCCCGGGACATGAGAGCAATCTTGTTCCCTACGCAGGCGCTAACCTGATCAGGTTCAACGGGATCCGCAACTTTGCGATCTCAGCCTTTGCATCAAGGCACCCCGACAAGAACCTGCGCAGTCTAGACTGGAGTGGTTGGCAAAGCCAAGCGGGTAAATCCCTGGCGTGATAAATGGCACACGTGACGGATTGTTGAGGGCGGCGCGCGGCACTACACTGGCGTGCTCGGTACCCGACAGTACAGTAAATACATCTTGATCAAGGATTGCCCTATGCTGCGCAAACTCTCACTGGCGATTGCCGTGTCTTGTGCGTCCAACGGAGTGGCCTGGGCAGTAGATACGCCCACGACGGTGAAGACCGACCTGGTCAGCGTTTACCAGGAAGCGGTGGACAACAATGCCGACCTGGCCGCCGCCCGCGCCGACTACGGCGCCCGCCGCGAGGTGGTGCCCCAGGCCCGCGCCGGCTTGCTGCCCAACCTTTCGGCTGGCGCCGAGATGATGAATACCCGCACCAAGCTCGACGAGCCGTCGATCACCTCCAACCGTAGCGGCAATGCCTGGAGCGCCACCCTGGCGCAGCCGATCTTCCGCGCCGACCGCTGGTTCCAGCTGCAGGCTGCCGAAGCGGTCAACGAGCAGGCCGCGCTGGAACTGTCGGCCACCGAGCAGAACCTGATCCTGCAGAGCGCCGAGAACTACTTCGCGGTGTTGCGCGCCCAGGACAACCTAGCCTCGACCAAGGCCGAAGAGGCGGCCTTCAAGCGCCAGCTCGACCAGTCCAACGAACGCTTCGATGTCGGCCTTTCGGACAAGACCGATGTGCTCCAGTCCCAGGCCAGCTACGACACGGCCCGGGCCAACCGGATCATCGCCGAGCGCCAGGTGCAGGATGCCTTCGAGGCCCTGATCACCCTGACCAACCGCCAATACAGTGCGATCCAGGGCGTGGTCCACACCCTGCCCGTGCAGGTGCCGACGCCCAATGACGCCAAGGCCTGGGTCGAGACCGCCGGGCGGCAGAACCTCAACCTGCAGGCCACCAACCATGCCGTGGCGGCCGCCGAAGAGACCGTGCGCCAGCGCAAGGCCGGCCATGCGCCAACCCTGGATGCCGTGGCCAAGTACCAGAAGGGCGACAACGACAACCTCGGGTTCACCAACCCTTCGCAGAACGGCGTGCGCTACGGCGGCGACGTGGAGCAGACCAGCGTTGGCCTGCAACTGAACATTCCGATCTACAGCGGCGGGTTGACCAGCTCCCAGGTACGCGAGGCCTATGCGCGCCTGACCCAGAGCGAGCAGCAACGCGAAAGCCTGCGCCGACAAGTGGTGGAGAACACCCGTAACCTGCACCGCGCGGTGAACACCGACGTGGAACAGGTCCAGGCGCGCAAGCAGTCGATCATCTCCAACCAGAGCGCCCTGGAAGCCACCGAGATCGGCTACCAGGTCGGCACCCGCAACATCGTCGACGTGCTCGACGCGCAGCGCCAGCTGTACACCTCGGTGCGCGACTACAACAACAGCCGCTACGACTACATCCTCGACAACCTGCGTCTCAAGCAGGCGGCCGGCACCCTGAGCCCGCAGGACCTGCAGGACCTGGGACGGTACCTGAAGGCCGACTACAACCCGGACAAGGATTTCCTGCCACCGGACCTGGCAGCAGCGGCGGCGAAAAACTTCGAACGCCGGCCTTGAAGGCAACACACTACCTGTAGGGCGGGCTTCGTGGGGGCAAGCTCGCTCCCACAACAACCGCGCCTACAGGTTCATCATCAACTCAGAAGCCGCGCCAGCCCATCGAGCAACCGCTGCAACGCCCCCTGATTGGCCTGCATCACCGCCCTGCCCGCCTCGCCCATGCGCCGCGCATCCTGCGGCAGCTCGACCAAGCGACGCACCGCCGCGGCCAGGCCCTCGGCATCGTCCACCTGCTGCAACGCCCCCGCCTCGCGCAGCATCGCGCTGATTTCGAGGAAGTTGAACACATGCGGCCCCATGAGCACCGGCAGCGCCAGCGCCGCCGGCTCCAACGGGTTGTGCCCGCCCGTGGGGACCAGGCTGCCACCGACGAAGGCGATATCGGCCAGGGCGTACAGGAACAGCAATTCACCCATGGTGTCGCCGAGCAACACCTGGGTCTGCGCCGTCACGGCATCGCCTGTCGAACGACGCACCGTGGAGAACTGGCCGCCGCACAGTTCATGTACCGCCGCGAAACGCTCGGGATGGCGCGGCACCAACACCAACAGTGCATCGCTGTGCACGCTCAGCAGTTGCCGGTGGGCTTCGAGGATCAACCCATCCTCACCATCGTGGGTACTGGCGGCGATCCATACCGGGCGCTGACTGGCCCCCCACTGCTCGCGCAACTGCCGGGCGCGAGGCATCAACTGGCCGTCGACCTTCAGGTCGAACTTGATTGAGCCGGTCACCTGCACGCACGCCTGGCGCGCACCGAGCGAGCGGAAACGCTCGGCCTCGGTTTCGGTCTGTACCGCAATCAGGCTCATCTCCTCGAGCATCGGCCGGGTCAGACCAGCGAAGCGCGCATAGCCTCGGGCCGAGCGTTCGGACAGCCGCGCATTGGCCAACGCCACCGGAATACCGCGCCTGGCGCACTGATGGATATGGTTGGGCCACAGCTCGGTTTCCATGATGATGCCCAGGCGCGGACACACATGGTCGAGAAAACGCCCCGCCGCCCATGGCAGGTCGTACGGCAGGTAACAGTGCTGCACCCGTGGCTCGCCGTCGAACATCGCACGGATACGCTCGGAGCCGGTCGGGGTCATGCAGGTCAGCGTGATCGGCAGGTCCGGATACTGCTTGAGCAGCGCCCGGACCAATGGCGCGGCGGCGATGCTCTCGCCCACCGAAACCGCATGCACCCAGATACCGCCCTGGCGCATGGGTCGCAAGCCACAAGCGAAGCGCTCGGCGATACGCGCACGGTAGGCCGGCGCCTTGCGCCCGCGCAGGAACAGGCGCAGCGCGACCAGCGGCAGGCCCAGATGTAAAAGCAGGGTATAGAGGGTTCTGTTCATGGCGGCGGAGTTTACTAGGAACTGGATGAAAAGGCCTGTCAGCCAATGGCCCGCAGGTGCACGGCGAAGCGCTCGGCCAGCCACTGCGCCGCAGGGCCCAAGGGCTCGTCGCGGCGCCAGGCCAGCTCCGCCACCAGCGCCGGCGGGCGCCATTCGCTGTCCAGCTCGACCATCTGCGCCTGGTAAGTGGGGTACTGCACCACATGACGCGGCAGCCAGGCCCAGCCCAGGCCGCGCATCAGCAATTCGGCCATGGCATAGAAGCTGTCGGCACGCCAGACCTGTGGACTGATCGCCTCGCCGCCGGGGTAGCCGCTCTGCTGCGGCGTGATCAGCAGCTGGCGATGGCGGGCCAACTGCTGGCGGCTGACCTTGGCCAGGTTCGCCAAGGGATGGTCGATGGCGCATACCGTGACCATCTCGACGCTGCCCAGGGCCCTTCTCTCCAGCGAGGCGGGAATGCTTTCGTGGTGGAAGAACAACCCCAGGTCGGCGCGCCGCTCCACCAGCTTGCGCGCCACATCGCCCTGGGCACCGCTGGCCAGCTGCACCTCCAGGTAGGGATAGCGCGCCGCCAACTCGTCGAGGCTGTCGATCACCGGCTGATAGGGCATGGCTTCGTCTTGGGCCACCCGCAGCAGCGCTTCCTGGCCACGCATCAGCGCAAGTGCCCGACCGTCCAGACGCTCGCACTGGCGCAACAGCTCGCGGGCGTCCTCCAGCAGCGCGGTGCCGCTTTCGGTAAGGCGTGGCTGGCGGCCGCTGCTGCGCTCGAACAGCGTCACGCCCAGGTCCGTCTCGAGCAGGGCGATGGCGTTGCTCACCGCCGACTGCGCCTTGTGCTGCTCACGGGCCACTGCGGAAAACGAACGCAGCTCCGCCGCCCGCACGAAAAGACGCAACTGTTCCAGGTTCCAGTGCTCGGTCATCATTCAACCTATCTCCATATCAGATAGGTAATGACTTTACCGCATCCTTGGATCCTCTAGAATGCCCATCCAGTACCGGAGGACCCGCACCATGAACGCCTACACCTATCTCGCCATCGCCATCTGTGCCGAAGTCATCGCCACTGCTTCCATGAAAGCGGTCAAGGGGCTGAGCACGCCTCTGCCGCTGCTGCTGATGGTGTGCGGCTACGGCGTGGCGTTCTGGATGCTCACCCTGGTGGTGCGCAGCATTCCGGTGGGGATTGCCTATGCAATCTGGTCGGGGCTGGGGATCGTCCTGATCAGCGTCGCCGCGCTGGTTATCTATGGACAGAAGCTGGATGTGCCGGCGATGCTGGGCATGGCCATGATCGTCGGCGGGGTGGTGGTGATCCAGGTGTTTTCCAATACCGCAGGGCACTGAGCCTGAGCCCATGGGGCCGCTGCGCGGCCCTATCGCCGGCAAGCCGGCTCCCACAGGGGTCAGCACGACGCCACAGCCTGTATACTGCGCACCTGTCCCAGTTTTCGAGGTGCCCGCATGCCATCCGCCATTACCACTGACGTGCTGATCGTCGGCGCCGGGGTCGCAGGCCTCTGGCTCAATGCCCGGCTGCGCCGCCTGGGCTACTCGACGGTACTGGTGGAACGCGCCAGCCTCGGTGGCGAGCAGACCATCAAGTCGCAGGGCATCATCCACGGCGGCACCAAGTACGCCCTGCACGGGGCGCTGACCGGCGCCTCCGAGGCCATCGCCGACATGCCGCGGCGCTGGCGCGAAGCGCTGGCCGGCAACGGCGAGCTGAACCTGAGCGCCACCCGCCTGCTGTCCGAGGCCCATTACCTCTGGTCCCCCGGCACCCTGGCCGGCAACCTCACCAGTTTCTTCGCCAGCAAGGCCGTGCGCGGCCGGGTCGACCAGGTCAAGGGCGAGCAACTGCCGCCGGCCCTGCAGGATCGTGCGTTCAAGGGCAAGGTCTACCGCCTGGCCGAACTGGTCATCGACGTACCCAGCTTGCTGGCCAACCTCGCGCAATTGACGGGTGACAGCTTGCTGGCCGGCGAGCGAATCGAACCACTGCGCGACGGTGAAGAGCTGGCCGGCCTGGTGGTCGATGGCCGCGAGATCCGCGCCCAGCGCATCGTCCTCAGCGCCGGCGGAGGCACCGCAGACCTGCTGCACGCTCTGGGGCTGGACCAACCAGCCATGCAACGCCGACCGCTGCACATGGTCCTGGCCAAGGGGCCCAACCTCAAGCCCCTGTATGCCCACTGCCTGGGCGGTGGCCCCAAGCCACGCATCACCGTGACCACCCATCCGGCCGCCGATGGCCAATGGGTGTGGTACCTGGGTGGCGATATCGCCGAGGCCGACGGTGTTGCCCGTGAGCCCGCCGCACAAATCGCCGCGGCGCAGAAGGAAATCGCCAGCCTGTTGCCTTGGGTCGACCAAAGCCTGGTGCGCTGGGCCACCCTGCGCGTCGATCGCGCCGAGCCCGCGCAATCGGGCCTGGTACGCCCGGACAACGCCTTCCTTGCCGACCAGCAGCGCCTGCTGGTCGGCTGGCCGACCAAGCTGGCCCTGGCGCCGGACTTTGCCGATCGCGTGCTGGCCAGCTTCGAGCGCGACGGCGTGCGCGCGACGAGCCAGCCTGATCTTGCCGACCTGCCGCGCCCGCCGCTGGCGCTGCCAGCCTGGGAGCAACTGCTGCCATGAGCCTGCCGACCCTGCACGATCACCACCGTCCCTTGGGCAGCACCGGCCTGCGGGTATCGCCACTGGGCCTGGGCACGGTCAAGTTGGGCCGCGACCAAGGCGTCAAGTACCCCAATGGTTTCACCATTCCCGATGACCAGGCCGCGCATCTCTTGCTCGCGCAAGCCCGCGAGCTGGGCATCAACCTGATCGACACCGCCCCGGCCTATGGCCGCAGCGAGGAGCGGCTCGGCCCGTTGCTGCGCGGCCAGCGCGACCAATGGGTCATCGTCAGCAAGGTCGGTGAGGAGTTCGAGGACGGCCAGTCGCATTTCGATTTCAGCGCCGCCCACACCCGTCGCTCGGTGGAGCGCAGCCTCAAGCGCCTGGAAACCGACCGTATCGAGCTGGTACTGGTGCATTCCGATGGCAACGACCTGGCGATTCTCGAGCAGGAGGGGGTGTACGAAACCCTCGCCGCGCTCAAGCGCGAAGGCAAGATCCTCGGCTACGGATTCTCCGGCAAGACTGCCGCGGGAGGCCTGAAGGCCTTGGAACAAGGTGATTGCGCCATGGTCACCTACAACCTCAACGAGCAGGCGGAGCGGCCCGTGCTCGACTACGCTGCCGAACACGGCAAGGCCATCCTGGTGAAAAAGGCCCTGGCCAGCGGCCATATCTGCCTGGCGCCTGGGGTCGACCCGGTGCAAGCCAGTTTCGAGTTGCTGTTCGCCCACCCCGGCGTGTGCAGTGCCATCGTCGGCACCATCAACCCGGTACACCTGGCCCACAACGTGGCCACCGTCGCCCGCATCCTGGGCCGGCCCTGAGCCGCCCAGACGGGGGCCCAACGCAAGGAGGAGCCTCGTGCCGCGTACGCTGATCCGCAAGAATCCGAGCAACTTCAAGACCCTGCCGCTGCACGTCGAAGCCACGCCCGATGGCCTGACCTACCAGAGCATCGGCATGCCGCTGAACTTCGCCCAGACCCTGCAGCGACGCAAGGCCATCCAGGTCGCCAACCCCGAACACTTCGTGGCGGAGCTGGCCAACCTTGGCGTGTCAGTGCGCCTCACCCTGAACTGGCAAGGCCGCGACTACTGGGTGCTGGTGCGCCAACGCCGACAGGACCGTGGCGATGTGGTGCTCAAGCTGATTTCCGGCTATGTCCCGGCCCACGAGCTGAACCTGCCGCTGCACACGGCGATCCAGGAAGTGGCCGAGGAGTGCCTGCTGGAAACCCCCGAGGGCTGGCTTGGCGGGCGCTTCAACGACACCTGGCTGCCGGCGCCTTATGCCGCCGCCCTGCACTATCGCGAGGCGCTGCCGTTCGTGCTCTCGCCCGAGTCTGGTGCCGCCCGCCCGGTGCACTCCGCCAGGCTGACGCTAATGGAGCGGCCACGGGCCTACGTGCACCTGCCTACCGCATCGTTACAGCTGATCTACGACCTGCGACTGCAAGTGCCCAGGGAGGCCAAGTCACTGAGCCTGTTCCATGTCGACGAGCGGCTCGAAGGCGACCAACTGGTGGCTCGGCTTGACCGCAAGCGCCCAGACCTTTACCTGATGCCGTTGAAAGATGGCTGCCCCGTGGCCGAGCTGTTCACCCTTAGAAAGGACGAGTTGCTGCCGGCAAGCACGCGCGGCCTATGGTTGGCCGAGAGCTTTGCGCAGCAGGAGGGCTGGGTGGTGCGCGAAGAGCGGGTCCGCTGGAAGGATTGGTTGAAGCAACAAGGCCTGGCCGAGCACAAGCGCGAACCGGCCTCGCACTTTGAGCGCTTCAGTAACAAGGCTCGGGCGTTGTTGGAGCGGGCCCGGGACACACTGCACAAATGAACACGGGACAAGCCCACCTATCATGGCAGCGGGCTTGTCCCGCGCAAGCACTGTCTCAGTGCTTGCGGATCTTCTCGACGATCGCCGTGGTCGAGCTGTTCTCCACCAGGCCGAGCACCTTCACCGTGCCACCATAGGTCTTGACGATGTCGGCGCCGACAACCTGGTCGATACCGTAGTCGCCGCCCTTGACCAGCACATCTGGCTTGACCTGGCGCAACAGGTTCTCGGGAGTATCCTCGGGGAAGCTGATAACCCAGTCCACCGCACCGAGCCCGGCGAGTACGGCCATGCGTCGATCGACGCTGTTGATCGGACGACCCGGGCCTTTCAGGCGGCTGACCGAGGCATCGTCGTTGATGGCGACGATCAGGCGATCACCCTGGGCACGCGCCTGCTCCAGATAGGTCACGTGGCCCGCGTGCAGGATATCGAAACAGCCATTGGTGAAGACGATTTTCTCGTTGTGCGCCCGGGCGTCGTCGATGGCCAGCAGCAACTGCTCCAAGCCCAACACACCGCGCTCGGAGCCTTCCTCGCGTTGGATCGCCCGGCGCAGTTCGGGTGCGCTGATCGCGGCGGTGCCCAGCTTGCCGACCACGATGCCGGCAGCCAGGTTGGCCAGGGCGACCGCGTGCGGCAGGTCTTCGCCCGCGGCAATGGCCGCGGCGAGAGTGGAAATCACCGTATCGCCGGCACCGGTGACATCGAACACCTCACGGGCTCGGGCCGGCAGGTGCAGCGCCGGATGGCCGATGCGCAGCAAGGTCATGCCGTGCTCGCCACGGGTCACCAGCAGCGCGCCCAGGTCCAGCTCTTCGAGCAGCTTCAGCCCCTTGGCAACAAGCTCGGCTTCGTCGGCGCAACGGCCGACGATGGTCTCGAACTCGCTGAGGTTCGGGGTGATCAGGCTGGCGCCGCGGTAGATCGAGAAATCCTTGCCCTTTGGGTCGGCCAGCACCGGGATGCCCTTGCTGCGCGCAGCCTGGATCAACGACTGGTGATTCTTCAGCGCGCCCTTGCCGTAGTCGGACAGCACAAGCACCTTGACCCCTTCGAGCAAGGCATCCACTTCCGCCCCCAGCGATAGCGGGTCGGTGGCGAAGGGCTCTTCGAAATCGATGCGCAGCAACTGCTGGTGGCGGCTCATGACACGCAGCTTGACGATGGTCGGCTGATGGGCGATGCGCTGGAAGATCGAGCGCACGCCGGCGGCCTGCAGGCTGTTGGACAGGCTGTCGGCAGCCTCATCCTGGCCAGTAACACCGACCAACGCGGCCGGGGCCCCGAGCGCGGCGATGTTCAAAGCCACGTTGGCGGCGCCGCCGGGACGGTCCTCGATCTGATCGACCTTGACCACTGGCACCGGCGCTTCAGGCGAGATACGCGAAGTACCGCCATGCCAGTAGCGGTCGAGCATGACATCGCCGACCACCAATACCGGGGCTTGATCGAAACGCGGCATGGACAACTTCATGGGCAACCCATCATTGGAAAAGTGAACAGGGGCAGGATATTAGCACAGGGTTGCGCAGGGCTTTACGGCCAACCGCGGCAATGCTGTATCGATTGACTGGCGGGGCCGCGCGGGCCCCACCCTACGGCCGATCAGGTGATATCGGCCTTTTCCGCTTCGTCCAGGCCCATGGCGTGCAGGCGGGCATAATGGCCATTGGCCTGGAGCAGTTCGGCGTGGGTGCCACGCTCCACCAGACGGCCTTGATCCATTACCAGAATCAGGTCGGCTTTCTCGATGGTCGACAGGCGGTGGGCGATCACCAGGGTGGTGCGACCTTCCATCACGTGGTCCAGCGCCGCCTGGATGTGACGCTCGGACTCGGTATCCAGGGCCGAGGTCGCCTCGTCGAGAATCAGCAGTGGCGCGTTTTTCAGCAACGCCCGCGCAATCGCCAGACGCTGGCGCTGGCCTCCGGAGAGCAGCACGCCGTTCTCGCCGACCTCGGTATCAAAGCCCTTGGGCAACTGGTCGACGAACTCCTTGGCGTAGGCATCGGCGGCGGCGGCCTCGATATCCGCCCGGGGGGCGCCGGCCAGGTCACCGTAGGCGATGTTGTTGGCCACCGTGTCGTTGAACAGGGTGACGTGCTGGGTCACCTGGGACACATGGCGACGCAGGTTGCGCAGGCGGTACTGTTCGATTTCCACGCCGTCGAGCAGGATCTGCCCTTCCGTGTGGTGATAGAACCGCGGAATCAGCGCCGCCAGCGTCGACTTGCCGCTGCCGGACCGCCCGACCAGGGCGATCATCTGCCCAGGCTCGGCGGTGAAGCTGATGTCGCTGAGCACCTGACGCTCGGTGCCGGGGTAGGTGAAGCTGAGGTTGCGCACTTCGAGGCGCCCGTCGACCCGCTCCTTCTCGACGGTGCCGGCATCGACCTCCGGCTTCTCGTCCAACTGCTCGAAGATGCTTTCGGCACCGGCAAGGCCCTTCTGAATGGTCGAGCTGACTTCCGAGAGCTGGCGAATTGGCTTGGGCAGCAACCCAGCCGCCGTGATGTAGGCCACCAGATCACCGGCCGACGCCTCGCCGCGCAGGAACAGCACCAGGAACATCAGCGTGGCCATGGCGGTGTAGATCACCAGTTGCAGCAACGGCGTGTACAGCGCGCCGGTCTTGGTCATGCGCAGCTGCTTGTCGGTGTTGCTCTGGCTGGCGGCGTTGAAGCGACGCTCTTCGTAGCTTTCGCCACCGAAGCTGCGCACCACGCGATAGCCCTGGATGGTCTCGGAGGCCACATGCGTGACATCGCCCATGGCCACCTGGATCTTCTTGCTCTGCTTGCGGAATTTCTTGCTGGCGGTGCTCACCATTACCGCGATCAGCGGCAGGATCGCCACCATCACCAAGGTCAGTTTCCAGTTCATCCACAGCAAGTAGGCGAACAGGAACACCACTGTCAGGCCTTCACGGATGACCACCTTGATGGCATCGGTGGCCGCGCCGGTAACCATGGTCACGTTGAAGGTGATGCGCGAAATCAGATGCCCGGAGTTGTGGTTGTCGAAGTAGCGGTTGGGCAGCACCAGCAGCTTGTTGAACAACTCGACCCGTAGGTCGTGAACCAGACACAACGACACCTTGGACAGGTAGTAGTTGCCCAGGAACGAGCCCAGGCCCTGCCAGGCGGCGATCAGGATGATCAGCAGCGGCACCGCCTGCAGCAACTGCAAGTCGCGCAGGTAAGGCACGCTGGGGAACAACACGGCCTGGGGGTTGCTCAGGCCGTCGACGAAATACTTGAGGATCCCGGCCAGCATCGGTTGGGTCGATGCGAAGATCACGAAACCGACGATGCTCAGCAGGAAGATGCCAATATAAGGTTTGACGTAGCCCAGCAGGCGCAGGTAGATCTTCAGGCTCGCAGGCGAAGACGATTCGGGAACTGTCATGAGAATCCGTCGGGTCAAAAAGAGTCGGGATTATAACACACGCGGTGTCTCGCACCGCGCGCTGCAGGTAAGATAGGCGGCTGTCCCGAACCCATGGCCCTGGAGGCTAGATGCACGCACTTGACCACGCCCGCTACCTTGCCCTGCGCGAGGGCGCTCATGTCCTCGAAGCCGACGGCACTGGCGACAAGGTCCTGCGCCTGCGCGACGGCACGATGCTCAAGCTGTTCCGGCGCAAGCGCCTGATCACCTCCGCGGCCTGGTATCCCTATGCCCGACGCTTCGCCGACAACTGCGAGGCCCTGGCCGCGCGCGGCATCCCCTGCCCACAGGTCAAGGCGGTGTATCGTATCGCCGAGATCGCCCGCGATGCCGTGCATTACGACCCGCTCCCAGGGCTTACGCTGCGTCAGCTACTGGACCAGCCCGGCGAGCATCCCGAGCTGCGCGACCAGCTCGGGCAGTTCATCGCGACGCTGCACGAGTCAGGCGTGTACTTCCGCTCCGCGCATCTGGGCAACGTGGTACTGACGCCCGAAGGCAAGCTGGGGTTGATCGATGTCGCCGACCTGCGCATTTACCGCAAGCCACTTCGCCGATCACAACGTCAGCGCAACTTCCGCCACATGCTGCGGTATCGGCAAGATCGGGAATGGTTGCTGGGTGACCGTGACAACGTGTTCATCGAGGCCTACCTGGCCAGCCAGCAGGTCTGTCGTCGCCAGGACCTGGCCAGCGCACTGGCCTGAACGAAGATGGCCGCCCGGAGGCGGCCATCGTCAGCGCAAACGTCGCTGCTGCAACCCACGGCCAAGCACCATGGCTGCTGGCAGCAGGACCAGCGGCCATAGCTCGTCGGGGTTACCAATCAGCTTGCTACCGTCGAAGTTGAGCATGACCAAGGCACAGGCCAGGTACATGCCCCACGGGTCGCGCAAACGCACAGCCTGGACCAGGGTCATGGCGACGATCACCAGGAACAGCACAAGCGAGACGCCGCCGGTATAGAGGCCCAGGGCAACGAAAATGTTGTGCGGATGCTGGATCGGCATGGTTCCGCTCAGCAACTTGTCGGTATGGAACTCGATACCGCAGCCAACCATCCAGCCACAGTTCTCCCATTCACCAACCATCACATGGAACAACTCGCTGCGATAGGAATCGCCACGCTCGAAAAGCGAGTGGAACCAAGCCGCGTCCTTGACCAACCACAGGACCACCACACCGAGTACCGCGAACACGGCGAGCCACGGCCCGGCCACCCGCGGGAAGCGCCACAAGGCCCAGCACGCCCAGACAGCGAACAGGAACACTGCACCGACCATCGCGGTACGTGTCTGCATCACGAAGGTGACAGCCACCACCGACAGCACCACCGCGCAAAAAGCTTCGAACCAGCGACGACGGTGCAGCCAGCCCGGCATGGCCAGCGCCAGGGCACAGAGCAGCCAGATGCTGGTGTAGATGACGTTCTGCATGCGCGCCGGCATCAGGTCGACCCGCTCGCCCAAGACGTGGACGCCCGTCAGGTAGGCATATGCCGCATAGCCGAAGACATACAGACAAATGGCCCAGAACAGCACCCGGGCAAACATCTCGGAGCGCAGGAAACGCTGGTTTGTCAGCCCCGCGACGGTGAAGACGAACAGCGTCACGTAGGCGATGTGCTTGTAGAACTGGCCCTCACCGGCGATTACCGCTGGCACCAGGAACCACAGCAGGAACACCAGCCAGGCCAGCCCAAGTTTGTCGTGCAGCAGCCCGACGCCTCGCTCCTTGATCAGGAACACCAGACCCGGCAACGCGATGAACGCGTAGAAAATGTTATTCGTCCATTTCGACGAGTCCATCAGCACAAAGCTGGCCAGGAAAGCGATCAACGCCGCAGTGAAATAGCGACGACTCCTGCTGTTGTCTCGGTCAATCCCTTCAAACATCCTTCAACACCCATCCAAGCAATAGTCCGATGACCAGCACACCCAACAAGCGGATGCGATCCATGCGCTTGCGTCGTACCTTCTTGATTTTTTCTTCCGGCATTTCCACATGCTCGCCGAACCCTGTGTGCAGCACCGCGTCGTTTTCCAGGATCAGCGCGTAACGGTCACGCTCGGCGTAGAGCCGCGACAGGCTCTTCTCGCCCGAATGCGCGGCGTACGGCGCATGCGCCTGGTAGTCGGCGAGCCTGCGCAGGCCGGGGTTGAACGAGAACCCCTGCCATTCCGTCTTTTGCGAGCCCAGCTTGTGGAAGGCAATACCCTGCAACACCTGACGCGGCTCCAGGAACACGTAGGGGCTGTGCACCTGCAAGTCATGGTTGAAGCTGCGCAGCCAGACCTGCAAGGCTTGCGGGTCGGCCTCCAGCAGCGCCTGGGACTCCTCGACGAAACCCGGGCGATAGAAAGCCCAGTCATCCTCGCAGTGGAACACCCAGAACGTCTTGATCTGCGAGTAGGCGGCATCCACCGAGCGCAACTGCCCGAGCTTGGGGTTGTTGACGATGAAGGTGGTGTGCTCGCGCCAATGCTCGGGAATGCAACCACGTACCGCTTCGTCACCGGAGTCCTCGGTGATGAACACTTCCCGGATAGGTGCCGTGTTGTAGAGATCGAAACTCTGGAGAGTGCGCTTAAGCAGTTCAAAACGACCACAGCTGGTCACCACCAGTGTGATCTCGCTGTTTTCACTGAAGATCATGGCTTCCTCGATGTGTGTGTGGAGCTAACGCGACAGGCCGAGGGCCAGCAGCACACGCGTCAGCAGGCCGGGTTTCGCGGCCGGGCGCAGCGGCGCACGCATGGCCTCGGTGATCGCCTGCCCAAGCGCGTGAAAGGTATAACGCTGCTCGGCCAGTTGCTGGCCGTTGCGCGAGATACGCTCGGCCAGGGCCAGGTCGGCACGCAGCTGGGCGAGCTTCTCGCGTAGTTGTTCAAGGTCGCGGTAGAGCACGATGTTGTGCATGTCTACGAAGCCCAGTGCCTGGTTCTCCTCCTCGCCCTGGTCATAGGCGAACAGGACACAACCACAGGCCATGGCTTCGAAGTTCTTGATCATGTACTCGCCCATGCCGACGTCGGCACTGACGAAGAAGCGGATGCGACTGAGAGTCTGGCTGTACTCCTCGCCCGACTTGGTGCGGGTGATCAGCAGGTTCTCTACCGCCGCGATCGACTCGAGCATCTGCTTGCGCCCGGAGTAGGCCACGCTACGCAGACTGCCTACGAATGCCAACTCGATGTCGCGCTCGCGATTCTCGTTGCGCAGCAGCGCCTGGTCGTAGCCCTTGGGTACGAATACCGCATCGAAGCCTTCATCACGTAAGCGACGGGTAACCACCGCACCTGAAGTGATGACCCGTGCCCACGGCAGCTGGCGATAGTACTCGCTGAACTTGCCGGTGTACTTGCACGGGATGTAGTTCTGATAGGCATCGTGCTCGAGGATCACCAGATTCGGGATGGTGCGGATGAAACGCGCCTGGCGGATTTCTTTCTTGAACCGCAGGAAAAACAGGATGCGGTCGTACTGATCGATTTGCACATGGCGATGGAAGTAGCCGCGCAGATCAGCCTGCTCGTCACCGGTGAGCCAACGTATGTCGCACTCACAGTCGGCCGCAATGCCTTCGTAAAGACGGTCCAGGATGGCGCGTTGCTCTTTCTGGACCAGGAACAGGACTTTCACCGTGGCTCTCTCTTGTCGATCACTGTACCGACCCACAGTAATTCGTGGCGCCGTACGGCCTTGCGGAAGAATTCATTGTCACCGAATGCCGGCCAGCGCCGGCCGGCCAGGCAGCGCTGCAGGAAGCGACGAACCCTGCGTTTGAATGGAGCCGCAGGCTGCAGGTCGTGCATCATACCCAAAGCGATGGCCTTTTGCCTCTGCTGCTGCTCGCCAACCCCAAGCACCCAGGGGCGCATGGGCAGGCCCGCATCGAAGAACGGTGGCAAAGGCACCCCGGTACCGGCATCGCCCATCGGCCAGCGATCATTGTCGTGCAGGTGATTGGCGTACAACAGCAAGTTTTGCGGTTGCCAACTCGCCCCTTGCAACGCTTGCTGCAAGGCGTCATGGGCGCACACGTGGTCCGGGTGGGGGTCGAGTGTCGGGTGCGGCATCACGATGGTTGCCGGGCGCGCACGCTCGATGAGCTCGCGCAGGTCCTGGACCATGTTGTGCCAGGTCGGCCGGCCATCGGCATCGCTGCGCAGTGCGACTTCGTTGAAACGGCGGAATGGCCGGGTGTCGGCCAGGTCGGCCTCGCGCGATGCGACAGGTGTCTCGGGCTCGGCCTGCATGGCCGGCAGTTGCATGCAGAAATAACCCAACTGCACGCACTGCTGGGAAGGCACCCCGGCCCAGCGGGGCACGGCGATGCTGTCCCAACTGCGCAACTCGCCCTTGAGCCGTGCCGCCTCTACCAGGTCAAGGCCAAAGGTTTCGCGATAATACGCGTTCTCGATCTCACCTGCGGTCAGGGTCACGATCCAGCTGCTTTTAGCCTGGGCATAAGCGGCGAATGCCGCAAGCTCGGCATCGTCGGCATGGGGTGCGATGACCATCAGCGAGCCGGCCAGGTAGTCGGTGTGACGCAACACCAGCAACTCCATCTCCGGCGCCACGCGGCAGTGCCGGCCACTCAGGCGCAGCCGTCCGGCGCCCAGCGCCTCTGCCTGTCCCCCCAGGTTCAGGTAGCGCACACCGCGGACACCACGCTCGAAGGTCTGGCAATCGGCGACGCCACCTTCGATGCGTACCGCCGGGTCGAGCAGGCGCCCCAACCAACCGGCGCGCAGATTCACCCGCAGCAACAGGGTCTCGTTACCGTCCAGTTGGCAATCTTTCGGCAACGCAAGCACCCCGCCAAGGCCGTGCAGTGCATGACGCTCGCTGGCCTGCAAGTCGTACTGGTAGTCGCTGCCGGGCACGTAGAACAGGTGGTCGGAGAACCAGGCCTCATGGGCCACCCACAACACCAGCGCGAGGACAGGCGGCAACCACCATGCCCACAGCGCCGTCAGCAACAGCGCGACAAGCAACACCAGCAGGATCACCCGCTTGCGCTTGCGATGGCGTTTGAGCAGTTGCTGCTTGTTGGCGCTCATGTTCAGACCTGGAAGACGTTGACGGGGTTGCACCAACGATCCTTGTACTCTCGATCGGCTCGGCCGAAGGAGAACCGCAGCGCCTTGCCGCGGGCATTGGCATCCTCCCAGGCAGCCTGGGTATTGAGGAAGCTCAGTACGCTACCAGGGCTGAAGGCCTTGGTCTCTGGATCGACACCGCCGTTTACATATTCAACGCTGATCCATTGTGGCGCCTCGACGCGATACACCAGCTGGATCGCGATCGGCGCGCCCTCCAGGAACAGCACGGAGCCAATCAACAGTTCGCGCAGGCGCTCGACCACTTCGGCCATGCGGGCCGCGCCGGTAGCCGGGAACCCCCAGCGACGCTGAAACAAGTCACAGTACATCGCCGCGATCTCGGCTGCAGTGAAATCGCCAATCGGTCGCACCTGGCCGCCGGCCTCTTCCAGCAGGCGCAGCTCGCGGCGCTGGTTATAGCGAAACTTCTTCGACAGGTCCTCGTGCGGACGAGACATGGCCAGCTGCTCTGGCTGCGCCTTGAGACCGCTGAAACGGCCCTGGTTCAGTTCGGACAGGTAACGCCCGGCATGGCGCAGCGGCGCGGCGCAGTCATCGGCGGCCGGCAGGATGATCTCGGCGTTGCCCAGGTCGAACAGGCCTTTTTTGCCATGTCGCTTGAGCACGTCCTTGGACAGCGCCAAGTGGCGCCCCCATACCGGCAACGCGGCCTTGAGCTCACCATCCTGTGGAAAACCCAGATAACGCACCGGGATCTGGGCCAGGTCGGCCAGTTGCTCGATCACCAGAGGATGGGTCGCCACACTGCCGCCAAACCGCTGCCAGGTATCGCCGTAGGCGGCCGCGTCGATGACTTGCCAACCGCGTTCGCGCCAGCCTTGGATAAAGTTGAGCATCAGGCCTCCGCGACCAGCGCACGCACCTGCGGCAACTGCCAGAAGGCACCGCGCACTGCCTGGTCGCTGAAACGCTGCAGCAGGCGCTGCAGCATGTGCAAAGCACAGGCCTCGCGCTGCCCGGCGTCCAACCCGGCCATGTGTTTCAGGCCCTGGGCCAGCTGCGCGGCATCGCCCAGCGGGAACAGCACGCCCACACCCTCAACCACTTCCCGGGCGCCGCCACAGGCAGTGGCCAGCAGCGGCACGCCTGCCACCATGGCCTCCAGCAGGACCATGCCGAACGGCTCATGGTCGGAGCTCAGTGCAAATACATCGAAGGCGCGGAAGTAACGGCGGGCGTCCGGCACCTGGCCGAGAAAGTCCACCTGCCCGGCAATGCCCAGCTCAGCGGCCAATGCCCTGAGCTGCGCCTCGAGGCGGCCCTTGCCCAGGATTGCCAGCCGCGCGCCAGCCGGCAGGCCAGGCAAGGCTTCAGCGAAGCCGCGCAACAGCGTGGCCTGGTCCTTGTCCGGGTGCAGGCGACCGACATTGCCCACCACCCAGGCATGCTCATCCAGGCCCAAGGCACGACGCGCCTCGTCACGCGGCACCAAGCTGGCCTGCAATGTCTCGACATCGATGCGGTTGTACAGGGTCTGGATACGCTCGGCCGGCCAACGCCCCAAGCAGCGTCGCATGTCGTCGCGCACCGCATCCGAGACACCGAGCAGGCTCAGGCGTTTACGGAACAGGTTGGCGAACAGGCGACGCCCCTTGCGCTGGTAGTCGCCAAACGCGTGGTGCACGCCGATCACCGGCAGGCCGGTGCCCAGCAGCGCGACATAGATCGGCTTGAAGCGGTGGGCGATGCAGAACGCGAAATTGCGCTGCGCGGCGATCTTGCGCAGCGCGGCGATGGCACCCAGTTTCAGGCCACGCACGGCCTTTGAACTGAATTCCAGGAACAATACCTCGTCCGAGGCGCAGCCAGCCGCGACCTGCGCGTCAGCTGCCCCGGTGAGGAACACGGTGGTGACCTTGTAGCCGCTGCCCTGGAACAGGCTGGCGTATTGACGGGCGCAGTCGAGGAACGGCCCGTCATAGCCATGGCAGAACTGCAGGATCTGCGGTTCAGAGCGGCTGGTCATACGGCGCGGCGCCTTCCTTGACCACCAGGATGTCTTCCATGATCAGGTACTGCAGGTCCGAGCCGAAGAACATGTTCAGGGCGTCGGTCGGCGAGCAGATCATCGGTTCGCCACGGCGGTTGAGCGAGGTGTTCAGCGACACGCCGTTGCCGGTCAGGTCTTCCAGCGCCTTCATCATGTCGTAGTAGCGCGGATTGTACTCGCGCTTGAGCACCTGGGCACGCGAGGTACCGTCCTCGTGGACCACTTCCGGCACGCGGGTCTTCCACTCTTCAGCCACTTCGAAGGTGAAGGTCATGAACGGGGCCGGATGGTCGATCTTGATCATCTGCGGCGCGACGGTGTCGAGCATCGATGGGCAGAAAGGCCTCCAGCGCTCGCGGAACTTGATCTGGTGGTTGATGCGGTCGGCCACGCCCGGCACGCTCGGGCAACCGATGATCGAGCGACCACCCAGTGCGCGCGGGCCAAACTCCATGCGACCCTGGAACCAGGCAACCGGGTTGCCGTCGACCATGATCTTGGCAATCTGCTCGGGCATGTTCTCGAGCTTGCGCCATACCGGTTTGCTCGGGTGACGGGCGCAGGCGGCGATCACGTCTTCGTTGGAGTACGCAGGGCCGAGATAGACGTGCTCCATCTTCTCGACCGGCACGCCACGGGCGTGGGACACATAGGCAGCTGCACCTACCGCAGTACCGGCGTCGCCGGACGCTGGCTGGACGAACAACTCTTTCACGTCATCGCGGGCGATGATCTTCTGGTTCAGTTTGACGTTCAGCGCACAGCCGCCGGCGAAGGCCAGCTTGCCGGTCTCTTTCAGGGTATCGCCCAGGTAGTGGTCGATCATCTGCAGGGCGAGTTTCTCGAACAATGCCTGCATGCTCGCCGCGTAGTGGATATACGGCTCGTCGGCGATATCGCCTTCGCGTTTCGGACCCAACCACTCGATCAGCTTGGGCGAGAAGTAGAAGCCCTTGCCCTTCTCTTTATAGCGGCGCAGGCCAATGACGTTGGCGTACTCGGTGTTGATCACCAGCTCGCCGTTTTCGAAGCTGGCCAGGCGCGAGAAGTCATATTTGCTGGCATCGCCATACGGCGCCATGCCCATGACCTTGAACTCGCCATCGAGCATCTCGAAGCCGAGGAACTCGGTGATCGCGCCATACAGGCCACCCAGGGAATCCGGGTCGAAGAATTCCTTGATCTTGTGGATCTTGCCGTTTTCGCCATAGCCGAAGAAGGTAGTGGCGTACTCGCCCTTGCCGTCGATGCCGAGGATCGCGGTCTTCTCTTTGAAGCCCGAGCAGTGGTAGGCGCTGGAGGCGTGGGCCAGGTGGTGCTCGACCGGTTCGATCTTGATCTTCTTCGGATCGAAGCCCAACTGCTCCAGGCACCAGACGATCTTCTTGCGATAGCGCTTGTAACGGCGGTTGCCCATCAGCAGCGCGTCGAGGGCGCGGTCCGGGGCGTACCAGTAGCGCTTGGCGTAGTGCCAGCGAGCCTTGCCGAACAGGCTGATCGGGGCGAAAGGAATGGCCACCACGTCGACGTCCGACGGCTTGATGCCGGCCTGCTCCAGGCAGAACTTCGCCGACTCGTAGGGCATGCGGTTCTTCGCATGCTTGTCACGCACGAAGCGCTCTTCTTCGGCGGCGGCAATCAGCTTGCCGTCGATGTACAGGGCCGCGGAAGGGTCATGGCTAAGGGCGCCGGACAGGCCAAGAATCGTCAGTGCCAAGGGGTTAGCCTCTCAAATCGGTATGAAGTGCGCCACCGGCCATTCAGGCGGATGGCGGCTAAAGGGCGGGATTATAACGCAAAGATCGCCTGACGCGATGCATGGACGTGGCAGCGCGCTTGCCCCGCGATGGCGCTGGATTTGCTGACGCCATCGCCGGGCAAGTCAGGCCGCCGCATCGCCGCTCCCACGGTGCTTGCGACGCCTGTTTATTCGGCGATCAGCCAGTCCATGCGGAAGCTGCCGGCGGTCTGCGCCAGTTCCTTGGCCAACCACGGCAGCAGCTCCTTGAGCTCATCTTCCAGGCCCCACGGTGGGTTGGCGATGGCCAGGCCCGAGCCGTTCAGGCCCTGCGGGCTGTCCTGGTGATGCACATACAGTTCCACGCGCAGCAGCTTGGGCGCACCGGTGCTGGTGAGGTCCTGGTAGAAGCGGGTCAGCGAGCGCTGGTCCTTGATCGGGTACCAGATGGCCGCGACGGTCTGGCGCATGCGACCGATCGCCTCCTTCATCGCCACGGTGCAGCGCTTGAGCTCGTCGGCCTGCTCGAACGGCGGGTCGATCAACATGATCGCGCGTTTTTCCTGCACCGGCAGCAGGGCCCGCGGGATGTGCCAGCCCTCGCCCAGGTGCACGGTGACTCGCGGGTCCTTTTTCATGTTCTCTTTGAGCAGCACGCCGTCTTCAGGATGCTTTTCGTTGAGCTGCGCACGGTCCTGTTCACGCATCAAACGCCGGGCCAGTTCGGGGGAGCCCGGGTAGTAGCGCAGCTCGCCGTTCTTGTTCAGGCGCTTGATAACGCCCAGATAGTCAGCGGTAACGGCGGGCAGGTCATCGCGATTCCACAGGCGGGCGACGCCCTCGAGGTACTCACCGGTACGGCTTGCCTGGTCGCCCTGCAGGTCGTACAGGCCAAGCCCTGCGTGGGTATCGATATAGGCGAACGGCTGCTCCTTGCGCGACATCAGGGCGATGAGGCGAGTGAGCACGATGTGCTTGAGGACGTCGGCGTGGTTGCCGGCGTGGAAGGCGTGGCGATAGTTCATGGCAGCTCCTGCGAAGGCGACAAGTTTACCTTGCCTTGACCGCCGCAAAAAGCATCGCGGGACAAGCCCTCTCCCACGCCACTTGAAGAGGCTGCGTAGGAGCGGGCTTGTCCCGCGACAGGGACAACGCCGAATCAGCAGGTATTACTTGTCGGCGTGATACTGCGCATCAGCGGTTTCAAAACGCGAAACCATGCTGTTCGTCGGGCTGCCAAGCTTGCTCACCAGGAAGATGGCGATGCTGGCGAACAGGAAGCCCGGGATGATCTCATACAGGCCGGTATCCAGCTGTTTCCAGACGATCACGGTCAGCGCACCGACCACGATGCCCGCCAACGCGCCATTGCGGGTCATGCCTTTCCACAGCACCGAAAGCAGCACGACAGGGCCGAAGGCGGCACCGAAGCCGGCCCAGGCGTAGGCCACCAGACCCAGCACGCGGTTTTCGGGGTTCGCGGCCATGGCGATGGCGATCAACGCGACGGCCAGCACCATCATGCGACCGACCCATACCAGCTCCTTCTGCGAAGCGTTCTTGCGCAGGAAGGCCTTGTAGAAGTCTTCGGTCAGGGCGCTGGAGCACACCAGCAGTTGGCAGCTCAGGGTGCTCATCACCGCCGCCAGGATGGCCGAAAGCAGCACACCGGCGACCCATGGGTTGAACAGGATCTTGGCCAGCTCGATGAACACGCGCTCGTGGTTTTCGGTGACCGGACCGGCCAGGTCAGGGTGCGCCGAGAAGTAGGCGATACCGAAGAAGCCCACGGCGCAGGTACCGGCCAGGCAGAGGATCATCCAGGTCATGGAGATGCGACGGGCGTTGGCAATCGACTTCACCGAGTCGGCAGCCATGAACCGCGCCAGGATGTGCGGCTGGCCGAAGTAGCCCAGGCCCCAGCCCATCAGCGAGATGATGCCGATGAAGGTGGCGCCCTTGAACATGTCGAAGTGCGCCGGGTTCACCGCGTCGATGGCAGCGAAGGTCTGGTCGAAGCCGCCGGTGGAGATCAACACGATCACCGGAGTCAGAATCAGCGCGAAGATCATCAGCGAGGCCTGCACGGTGTCGGTCCAGCTCACCGCCAGGAAGCCACCGACGAAGGTGTAGGCGATGGTGGCTGCGGCACCGGCCCACAGGGCGGTCTCATAGGACATGCCGAAGGTGCTTTCGAACAGACGGGCGCCGGCGACAATGCCGGAGGCGCAGTAGATGGTGAAGAAAACCAGGATGACGATCGCCGAGATGATCCGCAGCAGGCCGGTTTGATCTTCGAAACGGCTGGCGAAGTAGTCCGGCAGTGTCAGGGCATCGCCGTTGTGTTCGGTCTGCACACGCAGCCGGCCAGCGACGAACAACCAGTTCAGGTAGGCGCCAACGGTCAGGCCGATGGCGATCCAGGCCTCGGAAAGGCCCGCGAAGTAGATGGCGCCCGGCAGGCCCATCAGCAGCCAGCCGCTCATGTCCGATGCGCCGGCGGAAAGCGCGGTGACCACGCTGCCGAGACTACGGCCGCCGAGAATATAGTCGGAAAGGTTCTTGGTGGAGCGATAGGCGGCAAAGCCGATCAGCACCATTACCGCAATGTAGACCACGAAAGTGATCGTTAGTGGATTGCCCATGAGTTGTGCCCTGGCGTTGTTTTTATCTCTTGCGACCCGCCGTGCACGACGGCGGTTGCACCCAGGCGGCGAATCCTATGCAACAACGTGAACGAGGTGCAACCATTTTTCATTTGCCAGTTGCACCCAGCCATGCATTTTCAGATAAAACCGCATTCTTGCTCCAATTCGGAGCAAACAAAGCGTTTTCCATAACAAATTGAACCAATAAAGACCGTTTCGGTTGTATGGAAACATCCTTCAGACGAGTAGCACCTTTACCTTGAAAAAATCGGGTTGCACCCGGTTGCACCCGAATTGTCCTACAGGCTAATCTTGCCGCCAGCTTAGGCCACATCCGTGGCAATAACGAGGATAAGAAATGGCGACGACCACCCTTGGGGTCAAACTCGACGACCCGACCCGTGAGCGACTCAAAGCAGCTGCGCAGTCCATCGACCGCACGCCGCACTGGTTGATCAAGCAAGCGATCTTCAACTATCTCGAGAAGCTCGAGGGTGGCGCCACCCTGAACGACCTCAACGGCCATGCCGCCGCTGGCGACGACGCCGGCGAAGTCGCCGCCGACCACGCCCACCAGTGCTTCCTGGAATTCGCCGAAAGCATCCTGCCGCAGTCGGTCCTGCGCTCGGCGATCACCGCCGCCTACCGCCGCCCCGAGCAGGAAGTAGTGCCGATGTTGCTGGAGCAGGCTCGCCTGCCCGCGGCCCAGGCCGAAGCCACCAACAAGCTGGCCGCCAGCCTGGCCGACAAGCTGCGCAACCAGAAGAGCGCCGGTGGCCGCGCCGGTATCGTCCAGGGCCTGCTGCAGGAGTTCTCGCTGTCCTCGCAAGAAGGCGTGGCGTTGATGTGCCTGGCCGAAGCCCTGCTGCGCATCCCCGACAAAGGCACCCGTGACGCACTGATCCGCGACAAGATCAGCACCGGCAACTGGCAGCCACACCTGGGCAACAGCCCATCGTTGTTCGTCAACGCCGCCACCTGGGGCCTGCTGCTGACCGGCAAGCTGGTCAGCACCCACAACGAATCCGGCCTGACCTCCTCGCTCACCCGCATCATCGGCAAGAGCGGCGAGCCGATGATCCGCAAGGGCGTCGACATGGCCATGCGCCTGATGGGCGAACAGTTCGTCACCGGCGAGACCATCGCCGAGGCCCTGGCCAACGCCAGCAAGTTCGAATCCAAGGGCTTCCGCTACAGCTACGACATGCTCGGCGAAGCCGCGCTGACCGAGCACGACGCGCAGAAATACCTGGCCTCCTACGAGCAGGCGATCCACTCGATCGGCAAGGCCTCGCACGGCCGCGGCATCTATGAAGGCCCGGGCATCTCGATCAAGCTCTCGGCCCTGCACCCGCGCTACAGCCGCGCCCAGTACGAGCGCGTGATGAGCGAGCTGTACCCGCGCCTGCTGTCGCTGACCCTGCTGGCCAAGCAATACGACATCGGCCTGAACATCGACGCTGAGGAAGCCGACCGCCTGGAGCTGTCGCTGGACCTGCTCGAGCGTCTGTGCTTCGAGCCGTCGCTGGCCGGCTGGAACGGCATCGGCTTCGTCATCCAGGCATACCAGAAGCGCTGCCCGTACGTGATCGACTACGTCATCGACCTGGCCAAGCGCAGCCGTCACCGCCTGATGATCCGCCTGGTGAAGGGCGCTTACTGGGACAGTGAGATCAAGCGCGCCCAGGTCGAGGGGCTGGAAGGCTATCCGGTCTACACCCGCAAGGTGTATACCGACGTGTCCTACGTCGCCTGCGCCCGCAAGCTGCTGGCCGTGCCAGAAGCCATCTATCCGCAGTTCGCCACCCACAACGCCCACACCCTGTCGGCCATTTACACCATTGCCGGGCAGAACTACTACCCAGGCCAGTACGAGTTCCAATGCCTGCACGGGATGGGCGAGCCGCTGTACGAGCAAGTGGTAGGCAAAGTCTCCGAAGGTAAGCTAAACCGTCCGTGCCGCGTATACGCCCCGGTCGGCACCCACGAAACTCTGCTGGCATATCTGGTCCGCCGCCTGCTGGAGAATGGTGCCAACACTTCGTTCGTCAACCGCATCGCCGATCACTCGATCTCGATCCAGGAACTGGTAGCCGACCCGGTCGCCAGCATCGAGCGCATGGGCACCCAGGAAGGCAGCATCGGCCTGCCGCACCCGCGCATCCCGATGCCGCGCGCGCTTTATGGCAGCGAGCGGGCCAACTCGGCCGGCATCGACATGGCCAACGAACACCGCCTGGCGTCGCTGTCCTGCGCCCTGCTGGCCACCGCACACAACGACTGGAAAGCCACGCCGCTGCTGGCTTGCGCCGCCAGCGAACAGCCGGCCGCACCGGTGCTCAACCCGTCCGATCATCGCGATGTGGTCGGCCATGTGCAGGAAGCCACCGTCACCGACGTCGACAACGCCATCCAGTGCGCGCTCAACGCCGCGCCGATCTGGCAGGCCACCCCGCCGGCCGAGCGCGCCGCGATCCTCGAACGCGCCGCCGACCTGATGGAAGCCGATATCCAGCCGCTGATGGGCCTGCTGGTACGCGAAGCCGGCAAGACCTTCGCCAACGCCATCGCCGAAGTGCGCGAGGCGGTGGATTTCCTGCGCTACTACGCGGTGCAGGCACGCAACGACCTGCGCAACGACAACTGCCGCCCTTTGGGTCCGGTGGTGTGCATCAGCCCGTGGAACTTCCCGCTGGCGATCTTCTCCGGCCAGGTGGCCGCGGCCCTGGCCGCCGGCAACCCGGTATTGGCCAAGCCGGCCGAGCAGACCCCGCTGATCGCCGCCCAGGCCGTGCGCCTGATGCTGGAAGCCGGCATCCCCGAAGGCGTGCTGCAACTGCTGCCGGGCCAGGGCGAAACCGTCGGCGCCGGCCTGGTCGGTGACGAGCGCGTCAAGGGCGTGATGTTCACCGGCTCCACCGAAGTCGCCCGCCTGCTGCAACGCAACATTGCCGGGCGCCTGGACAACCAGGGCCGTCCGATCCCGCTGATCGCCGAAACCGGCGGCCAGAACGCGATGATCGTCGACTCCTCGGCGCTGACCGAGCAGGTGGTGATCGATGTGGTGTCCTCGGCCTTCGACAGCGCCGGCCAGCGTTGCTCGGCCCTGCGTGTGCTGTGCCTGCAGGAGGACTCCGCCGACCGCGTGATCGAGATGCTCAAGGGCGCCATGGCCGAAAGCCGCCTGGGCAACCCGGAGCGCCTGTCGGTGGACATCGGCCCGGTGATCGACGCCGAAGCCAAGGCCGGCATCGAGAAGCACATCCAGGGCATGCGCGACAAAGGCCGCAGCGTTTACCAGGTGGCCATCGCCGAGGGTGAAGAAATCAAGCGCGGCACCTTCGTGATGCCGACCCTGATCGAACTGGAAAGCTTCGACGAGCTCAAGCGCGAAATCTTCGGCCCGGTGCTGCACGTGGTGCGCTACAACCGCAAGGACCTGGACCAGCTGATCGAGCAGATCAACGCTTCCGGCTACGGCCTGACCCTGGGCGTGCACACCCGCATCGACGAGACCATCGCCAAGGTGGTGGACAACGTCAACGCCGGCAACATGTACGTCAACCGCAACATCGTCGGCGCCGTGGTCGGGGTGCAGCCGTTCGGCGGTGAAGGCCTGTCGGGCACCGGCCCGAAAGCCGGCGGCCCGCTGTACCTGTACCGCCTGCTGTCGACCCGCCCGGCCGACGCCATCGCCCGCCACTTCCAGGCCGACGACGCGCGCAGCAAGGCCGACACCACCCTGCGCGACCAGCAGCTCAAGACGTTGACCACCCTCAAGACCTGGGCGGCCAGCAGCCAGATGAACGACCTGGTCGCGCTGTGCGAGCAGTTCGCCGAGCAGTCGCAGAGCGGCATCACCCGCGTGCTGCCAGGCCCGACCGGCGAGCGCAACACCTACAGCGTGCTGCCACGCGAACACGTGCTGTGCCTGGCCGACAACGAGGCCGACTTGCTGGCCCAGCTGGCGGCGGTACTGGCCGTGGGTAGCTCGGCGGTGTTCCAGGACGGCGAGCCGGGCAAGACCGTGCGCGCCCGACTGCCGAAGGAGCTGCAAGCGAAGATCAAGCTGGTGGCGGACTGGAGCAAGGATGAGGTCGCCTTCGACGCGGTCATCCACCACGGTCACTCCGACCAGTTGCGCGGCGTCTGCGAGCAGGTGGCCAAGCGTGCCGGCGCGATCGTCGGCGTGCATGGACTGTCGAGCGGCGATCACCAGATCGCCCTGGAGCGCCTGGTGATCGAGCGGGCGGTGAGCGTGAACACCGCGGCAGCGGGTGGTAACGCCAGCCTGATGACCATCGGTTAAGACGGCTGACACCATCGCGGGGCAAGCCCGTTCCTACAAGGTCGTGTTTTGGACTTTGTGGGAGCGGGCTTGCCCCGCGATGCTTATGGGTGAACAGGTAGGGGCGCTGATCATGTTGGCTAATTCCAGTAAGCCCTTATTTCTAACGCCATCTTAAGATTTACGTATTGTTGCGTATTCGAAAACTTTCTTTTCCACTGATCACCTAGCAGCCTCTTGTGCAAGGGAACAGACTCCTTGAACACAAGATATTGATGGAAAACTTCCTTGGCATCGGAGCTAATAACTCCTCCATGAATCTTTACACTCCTCGTCTTCTTGTTTATCAAATAGAGATTCTGGTGATCCATCCTGTAATCGCCGGACGCAAGACTATCCAAAATTTCTAGCGCCCCCACTGCAGACCGTCTGTTGACAAGCAGTGACTGCTTGCTCAATTCAGGGGAAACCCACTGACCATAGTCTTCCGGCTTCATGCCCAAGGGGATCAGACTTTCAAAATCGGCTTGCAATGCGTCATAGTTTGGCCCCACAAATCTGTCACGATTGTCCACATGGAGCGTCATTGCATCCGTTAAGTTTGCTGCGCCGGTAAAAACCACACTGCCAGGACTCTGGCTGTTTACCTGTGGGACTGTCCTACTCCAGACAACGCGCTGTTCTGGCCATCTCCCTACGGTTGTCTGGTTAAATTGATATCCAACCCGTCCTGAGGGATCAATACGATTGATGGGGTCTCCCTCACTATAGGCATATGCATTCAACCCTCCGGCAGCAAATGGACTCAGTACATCAGGGCTGTTAAAGCGCATCAGCCTCGTGCTGTACATACGATGCCCATTTCCCAACAGATAGCGGCCAGGTTCCGAGTCCCGTAGATAACCGGCATAGCCCAGTAAGGCAGCGTGATCCCCAGGAGGCTCAAAGCCGTAGGGACCATAGACATGGCCAAAATGCCCGGAGCCCCAGGCGCTGAAGGTGATCGAACCATCGCTGCGTGTGCCGGTAAGCAGCCCGTCGCGCTGCCCGACCTGAGCCAAGGCACCTCCGGCTCCACGCACGATACGCCTGCCCGCCCCCACTTCCCCGACGACAACAGGCCTACCTTCCATATAGAAAAAATACTTCATCGCACACCTGCCAAAAGGAATCTCAAACAAGTATTGATAGTCGTGGAGCACTCTGAAACTGGTACTTTTACTAGTCTCGACAGCTGCAGGCAGGTGTTAGGGTGAAAGGTTCATGCTAGCCCGGCTCGAGAAACGGCAGCCCGCGACAGCGGCCTTGGTGGGAATCCATAGCGCCCGGCGCCCGAGGCAGCCTGGGCGATGGCCACTTCTGCCCCCATATCACCCACACCAATTAACCTGTCCCCTGCCCCACCACCCCGCCTAGACTCGCTGCAACCCGAACCAGGAATGCCGCCATGTCCGAGCAACTCCTCAGCAGCCGCAACCTCGCCTTCGAACTCTACGAAGTCCTCGACGCCGAGGCCCTGACCCAGCGCCCGCGCTTCGCCGAGCACAGCCGCGAGACCTTCGACGCGGCGCTGACCACCGCACGCACCATTGCTGAAAAGTACTTCGCCCCGCACAACCGCAAAGCCGATGAAAACGAGCCACGTTACGTGGACGGCCGCGCCGAGCTGATCCCGGAAGTGAAACCGGCCGTGGACGCCTTCCTCGAAGCGGGCTTTCTCAACGCCAACCGCGACTTCGACGTCGGCGGCATGCAGTTGCCAAGCCTGGTATCGCAGGCCTGCTTCGCCCACTTCCAGGCGGCCAACGCTGGCACCACGGCCTACCCGTTCCTGACCATGGGCGCGGCCAACCTGATCGAGAGTTTCGGCACTGAAGAGCAGAAGCGCCTGTTCCTGCAGCCGATGATCGAGGGCCGCTACTTCGGCACCATGGCCCTGACCGAGCCCCATGCCGGCTCGTCACTGGCCGATATCCGCAGCCGCGCCGAACCCGCAGGCGACGGCAGCTACCGGCTCAAGGGCAACAAGATCTTCATCTCCGGCGGCGATCACGAGTTGTCCGAGAACATCGTGCACATGGTCCTGGCCAAGCTGCCGGACGCACCAGCCGGGGTGAAGGGCATCTCGCTATTCATCGTGCCCAAGTATCTAGTCAACCCCGACGGCAGCCTGGGCCCGCGCAACGATGTGCTGCTGGCCGGGCTGTTTCACAAGATGGGCTGGCGCGGCACCACTTCTACCGCGCTCAATTTCGGCGACAACGGCCAGTGCGTCGGCTACCTGGTCGGCCAGCCGCACCAGGGCCTGGCCTGCATGTTCCAGATGATGAACGAGGCGCGCATCGGCGTCGGCATGGGCGCGGTGATGCTCGGCTACGCCGGTTACCTGTATTCACTGGAGTACGCCCGCCAACGCCCACAGGGCCGCCTGCCGGACAACAAGGACCCGCACAGCCCCGCCGTGCCGATCATCGAGCACAGCGACGTCAAGCGCATGCTGCTGGCACAGAAGGCCTACGTGGAGGGTGCCTTCGACCTGGGCCTGTACGCGGCCCGGTTGTTCGATGACACCCACACCGCGGCGGATGCAGAGGCACGCCGGCAAGCCCTGGAGCTGCTCGACCTGCTCACGCCCATCGTCAAGTCCTGGCCTTCGGCGTTCTGCCTGAAGGCCAACGAGCTGGCGATCCAGATCCTCGGCGGCCACGGCTATACCCGCGAGTACCCGGTCGAGCAGTACTACCGCGACAACCGCCTCAACCCGATCCACGAAGGTACCGAAGGCATCCAGTCCCTCGACCTGCTCGGGCGCAAGCTGGCGCAGAACAACGGCGCCGGGCTCAAGCAACTGATCCGCCTGATCGCCGGCACCTGCGAGCGCGCCAGCCATCACCCGAACCTCGACACACTGCGCCAGCCGCTGGAGCAGTTGGTCAATCGCCTTCAAGCGGTCACCCTCGCCCTGCTCGGTGACCTGGGCCAAGGCAAGGTCGCTGGGGCCCTGGCCAACTCGGCGCTGTACCTCAAGGCCTTCGGCCACTGCGTGATCGGCTGGCGCTGGCTGGAGCAGGCGATCCATGCCGAGGTCGGCCTGCTCAAGGGCAGCGACCGCGACTTCTACCTGGGCAAGCTCCAGGCCGCGCGTTATTTCCTCACCTGGGAAGTGCCGGGCTGCCATAATGACCTCGCTTTGCTCGAGGCCCGCGACGATACGTGCCTGGGCATGCAAGAGGGGTGGTTCTAGGCTTTGTACGAAAAGTCGCCGAGCGGCGATCAGGCAAGGCGAAAACAGGCGAGGAACGGTCGGAGTCGCGCTCGACTTTGCAGGTTGCAAATGAGCATTCCGAGCCTGTTTTCAACGCAGCATGATCGACGCGCAGGCACTTTTCGTATAAAGCCTAGGGGGAGCCACCGCACACACGGAGATTTCCATGTTCGACTCCAGCACCCTGCTGCGCCAGCGCTTCGCCGCGCTGCGCAGCACGGCCGAACTGTTCTCGCTTCGCCATGTGAAGCAATCGCACCAGTCACTGTCGGTTCGGCGCAACGTCGCCGAGCCGCCCTTCTTCAGCCAGGACGAAGGCGCCATGCTCACCGTGCGGGTCAACGGCGTCGAGGCCTACGCGGCCACCGCCGACCTGTCCCAGGCAGGCCTGCAACGCGCGCTGGAACAGGCCGAGGCACTCGCCCGGAGGATCAAGGCCAGCAGCCTGCTCGACCTGAGTGGCCAGGCCGCCCCGAGCGGGCGTCACGATCATGTATCGCCCAACTTCGAACAGTCCCTGCCCAAACTCGCCGACTGCCTGGACCTGCTCGCCGCCGAGTCCGCCAGCGTACCCAGGGACGAGCGCTTTGTGGACTGGCAGGCAAGCCTGGGCTTCAGCGTGGTCGAGCAGACCTACCTGAACTCCGCCGGCGCCGAGCTGCGTCACGCCCAGCGCTTCATCTACCCAGGCCTGGGCGTCACCGCCAGCGACGGCCAGGACAGCCAGAGCCGCAGCCTGGGCCGGGAGAACTTCGGGCAGCAAGGCGGCTTCGAAGTGGTCGAGCGCTGCGGCCTGGTCGGCGCGGCCCGCCGGGTGGCCGACGAGGCGCTGCAATTGCTGCTGGCGCCGAACACCCCGGCTGGTCAGCGCGATCTGTTGCTGATGCCCGACCAGATGATGCTGCAGATCCACGAATCCATCGGCCACCCGCTGGAGCTGGACCGCATTCTCGGCGATGAGCGCAACTACGCTGGCACCAGCTTCGTCAAAGCCAGCGATTTCGGCCATCTGCAGTACGGCTCGAAGCTGCTCAACGTGACCTTCGACCCGACAATCCATGAGGAGCTGGCCAGCTACAGCTTTGATGACGACGGCACCCCGGCCAGCAAGCAGTTCCTGATCCGCGATGGCTTGCTGGTGCGCCCCCTGGGTGGCGCCCTGTCGCAACTGCGCTCGGGCCTGGACGGCGTGGCCAACAGCCGCGCCTGCGGCTGGAACCGCGCGCCGATCGACCGCATGGCCAACCTCAACATCGAGCCGGGCGAGCAGACGCTTGCGCAACTGATCGCCGGCATCGAGCACGGCATCCTGATGCGCACCAATCGCTCTTGGTCCATCGATGATGCGCGCAACAAGTTCCAGTTCGGTTGTGAGTGGGGCCAACTGATCGAGAACGGCGAACTCAAGGGCGTGGTGAAGAACCCGAACTATCGCGGCATCTCCGCCGACTTCTGGCGCAACCTCTCGGCGGTCGGTGACCGCAGCACCTTCCAGGTACTCGGCACGCCCAACTGCGGCAAAGGCGAGCCCAACCAGGTGGTGCGAGTCGGCCATGCCTCGCCGGCCTGCGTGTTCCGCCAGATCGACGTATTCGGAGGGGACGCCTGATGAGCACCGCCTACCAGCAACGTTTCGAAAGCTTGCTCGATAGCCTGAACGCCGCCGTGCAGCCCGGCGAGCAGTTCACCCTGGGCTACAGCGCCGAGCACTCGCAGTTCGTGCGCTTCAACCATGCCAAGGTGCGCCAGGCCGGGCTGGTCAGCCAGGCCAGCGTGCAGTTGCGGCTGGTCCGCGAAGGACGCCAGGCAGAGCAGCAGATCACTCTGGGCGACGATGCCGAACTCGACCGCCAGCGCCTGCACGACGCCCTCGCGCAACTGCGCCAGACCCTGCCGCTGCTGGCGGTGGATCCCTACCTGAACCTCGACTACAGCGCCTGGCACAGTCATAGCCTGCTGGAGCAGCCACTGCCCGAGCTGGACGAAGTGCTGGCCTTGGTCGAGCGCGAAGCCGGCGACCTGGATCTGGTCGGCATCTATGCCGCCGGCCCCATCTGCCGTGGCTTCGCGAGCTCGTTCGGCGCCTTTGGCTGGCACCAGGCCAACAGTTTCAACTTTGACTGGAGCCTGTTCCACGCCAACGGCCAGGCCGTCAAAGCCAACTACGCAGGGCAGGCCTGGAGTGGCGAAACCTTTGCCGCACGCCTGCGTCAGGCTCGCGAACAGCTGGCGCACCTGGGGCGCCCGGCCGTCACCCTCAAGCCCGGCAGCTACCGCGCCTACCTGGCACCGGCGGCGATGGACGAAATCGCCGGCATGCTGTGCTGGGGTGGTTTTTCCGCGCAGGCGCTGGCCACTGGCAACAGCCCGTTGCAGCGCCTGTACAACGGCGACGCGCAATTGAGCCCGCTGGTGAGTTTCCGCGAACAGGTCAGCGGCTCGCTGAGTCCGGCCTTCTCCGACGAGGGTTCGCCGCGCCGCGACCTGCTGCTGATCGGTGAAGGGCGGGCGCTGGAGCGGCTGGTGAGTGCGCGCAGCGCCGTCGAATTCGGCCAGCAGGCCAACGGCGCCGACAGCTACGAGTCGCCCTGCGCGCTGAGCCTGGCGCCGGGCAACCTGCCCTGCGAGCAGATTCTCGAACGCCTGGGCACCGGCCTTTACATCAGCAACCTCTGGTACTTGAACTACTCGGACCTGCCAGCGGCGCGCATGACCGGGCTGACCCGCTTCGCCACCTTCTGGGTGGAGAACGGGCAGATCCAGGGCCCGGTGAGCACCATGCGCTTCGACGACAGCCTGTACAACCTGCTGGGCAACCAGCTGGAGGACCTGAGCCAGGAGCGCGAGATGATCCTGTCGACCAGCACCTATGGGCAGCGCAGCACCGGGTCGAGTCATTTGCCAGGGGCGTTGGTCAAAGAGCTGACCCTCACCTTGTAACATGCGTGGGAGCGGGCTTGCCTCGCGATAGCGGCATCGCGGGGCAAGGCCGCTCCCACGCCCTGGCTCCCAGGAGCCTGCTCCCACAATGGGCCCTACACTCGCCTGAGGTTTCTCATGCCCGACCGCGCACCACTGGACCCCGTCACCGCCCGCTGGATCCCCTGGGTGGTGGCCATCGCCTTCTTCATGCAATCGCTGGACGGCACCATCCTCAATACCGCGCTGCCGGCCATGGCCCGCTCGCTGGCCGAAGACCCGCTGCGCATGCAGGGGGTGATCATCGCCTACATGCTCACCGTGGCCCTGCTGATCCCGGCCTCGGGCTGGATTGCCGACCGCTTCGGCACCAAGCGCATCTTCTTCAGCGCCATCTTGCTGTTCAGCTTCGGCTCGCTGTTGTGTGCCATGGCCAACAGCCTCGGTTTCCTGATCTTCGCCCGGGTGGTGCAAGGCCTGGGTGGCGCCCTGATGCTGCCAGTCGGAAGGCTGGTGGTGTTGCGCGCCTACCCGCGCAGCGAACTGGTGCGGATCATGACCTTCATCACCATCCCCGGCCTGCTCGGGCCACTGCTTGGTCCGACCGTGGGCGGTTGGCTGGTGGAAATTCTTAGCTGGCACTGGATCTTCCTGCTCAACCTGCCGGTGGGCGCCGTGGGTTGCTATGCGGTGTGGAGGTTCATCCCCGACCTGCGCGGCGCCGAGCGCACCACCTTCGACGGGCCGGGCTTCCTGCTGTTCGGCGCGGCGATGGTGCTGATCACCATTGCCATGGAAGGGCTGGGCGAACTGCACCTGCCGCACCTGCGGGTGATGCTGTTGCTGTTCGCCGGCATGGCCTGCCTGGCCGCCTACTGGCTGCGCGCCGGGCGCGATCCGGAGCCACTGTTCTCGCCGTCACTGTTCCGCGTGCGCACTTTCGCCATCGGTATCCTCGGCAACCTGTTCGCCCGCCTTGGCAGCGGCGCCCTGCCCTTCCTGGTGCCGTTGCTGCTGCAAGTGGCGCTGGGTTATTCACCTGCCCAGGCCGGGATGAGCATGATTCCGCTGGCGGCGGCGGCGATGCTCGCCAAGTCGGTCGCCCGGCCGCTGATCGAGCGCCTCGGCTATCGCATCGTGCTCACCGGCAACACCCTGCTGCTGGGCCTGCTGCTGGCCAGCCTGGGGCTGGTCGATGAACAGACGCCGTATGCGCTGCTGCTGGCGCAGCTGGCGATGCTGGGCGCGGTGAACTCGATGCAGTTCACGGCGATGAACACCGTGACCCTGATCGACCTCGACGACGCCAGCGCCAGCAGCGGCAACAGCCTGCTGTCGGTGGTCGCGCAACTGTCGCTGAGCCTGGGCGTAGCCTGCGCCGGCGCGCTGCTCGGTGGTTTCACCGCGGCTGGCAGCGCCGAAGGCGTGGAAAGCACCCTGGGGGCGTTCCAGCTGACCTTCGTCACCATCGGCGTGATGGCCATGCTGGCGGCGGCGATTTTCCTGCAATTGGCGCCGACAGACGGAAGGCGCGCTCGTCGTCCGGAAGAACACGTCGAGTCGTAGGGCGAATGGCTGTGAGGCTGGTAGACTGTGCGACATTTTTCGCTCCAGCCGCAGGCCCGCCTCGTGACCGTTGAAACCACCGCCTTTGCCACCCTCCCGCTGTCCGCCGCCATGCTGGCCAACCTGGACGCCCTGGGCTACGCCTCGATGACCCCGATCCAGGCCCAGAGCCTGCCGGTGATCCTCAAGGGCCAGGACCTGATCGCCCAGGCCAAGACCGGCAGCGGCAAGACCGCCGCCTTCGGCATCGGCCTGCTCAACCCGATCAACCCGCGCTACTTCGGCTGCCAGGCGCTGGTGCTGTGCCCGACTCGCGAGCTGGCCGACCAGGTGGCCAAGGAGCTGCGTCGCCTGGCCCGCGCCGAGGACAACATCAAGATCCTCACCCTGTGCGGTGGCGTCTCGCTCGGCCCGCAGATCGCCTCGCTGGAACACGGCGCGCACATCATCGTCGGCACCCCGGGGCGCATCCAGCAGCACCTGGACAAAGGCACCCTGGTGCTCGACGGACTCAACACCTTGGTGCTCGACGAAGCCGACCGCATGCTCGACATGGGCTTCTTCGACGCCATCGCCAGCATCATCGGCAAGACCCCGTCGCGCCGCCAGACCCTGCTGTTCTCGGCCACCTACCCGGCCGGCATCGAGCAGTTGGCCAAGGCCTTCATGCGCCAGCCGCAGCAGGTCAAGGTCGAAGCGCTGCACAGCGACAACCAGATCGAACAGCGCTTCATCGAGATCGACGCTCAGCAGCGCCTGGACGCCGTGACCCGTGTACTCGGCCACTACCGTCCACAGTCCTGCGTGGCGTTCTGCTTCACCAAGCAGCAGTGCGAAGACGTCGTCGCCCATCTGACCGCCAAGGGCATCGTCGCCCAGGCCCTGCACGGCGACCTGGAGCAACGCGACCGTGACCAGGTGCTGACCATGTTCGCCAACCGCAGCAGCTCGGTGCTGGTAGCAACCGACGTCGCTGCCCGCGGCCTGGACATCGATGGCCTGGACATGGTCATCAACGTCGAACTGGCGCGTGATGCCGAGATCCACGTGCACCGCGTTGGCCGTACCGGTCGTGCAGGCGAGAAAGGCGTGGCGATCAGCCTGGTGGCGCCGGCCGAGGGCCATCGCGCCCAGGCCATAGAAGACCTGCAGAAGCAGCCGCTGCGCTGGGAACAGTTGGACAGCCTCAAAAGCAAAGGTGGCGAGCCGCTGCTGCCACCAATGACCACCCTGTGCATCGCCGCCGGGCGCAAGGACAAGCTGCGCCCGGGTGACATTCTCGGTGCGCTGACCGGCGACGCCGGGTTGCCAGGCAAGCAGGTGGGCAAGATTGCCATCTTCGACTTCGTCGCGTTCGTGGCCGTGGAGCGGGCAGTGGCCAGACAGGCCATGCAGCGCCTGAACAGCGGCAAGATCAAGGGTCGCGCCCTGAAAGTCCGTATCGTCTGAAGTCTTTTTGGGGCTGCTGTGCAGCCCATCGCCGGCCATTGAAGAGGTAAAACCGTGCACTCCACCGACGTGATCATCCTCGGCGCCGGCGCCGCCGGCCTGATGTGCGCCCTGCTCAGCGCCCAGCGCGGGCGCCGGGTGCTGGTGCTCGACCACGCCAACAAACCGGGCAAGAAGATCCTCATGTCCGGCGGCGGGCGCTGCAACTTCACCAACATGTACACCGAACCCGCCAACTTCCTTTCGCACAACCCGCACTTCTGCAAGTCGGCGCTGGCCCGCTATACCCAGTGGGACTTCATCGAGCTGGTGTGCAAGCACGGTGTGCCGTACCACGAGAAGAAACTCGGCCAGCTGTTCTGCGACAACAAGTCCAGCGACATCCTCGACATGCTCCTGGCCGAGTGCGACCAGGCCGGCGCCGAGCTGCGGATGAACACCAGCATCGACAAGATCGAAAAGACCGAGGCCGGCTACACCCTGCAGACCAGCGCCGGCCCATTCGCCTGCCAGTCACTGGTGATCGCCACCGGCGGCCTGTCGATCCCGACGCTCGGCGCCAGTGGCTTCGGCTACCAGGTCGCCCGCCAGTTCGGCCACGAACTGCTGCCCACCCGCGCCGGCCTGGTGCCGTTCACCATTACCGAGCCCCAGCTCAAGGCACTGTGCACCGAGCTGTCCGGCACCTCGCTGGACTGCATCGCCAGCTGCAATGGCACCAGCTTTCGCGAGAACCTGCTGTTCACTCACCGTGGCCTGAGCGGGCCGGCGATCCTGCAGATCTCGTCCTTCTGGGAGGCCGGCGACACGCTGGAGATCAACCTGCTGCCTGATCGCGACGCCCTGGAATGGCTGCAAGGCCAACAAGCCGAGCGTCCCAACAGCGAGCTGAAGACCGTGCTGGCCGAGGTATTCACCCGCAAGCTGGCCAACTTGCTGGCCGAGCAGTGGTTCGAATCCAAGCCGCTGAAGCAGTACACCCCTGCGGAACTGGCGCAGGTCGCCGAAAAATTGGCGGCCTGGCAGGTGGTTCCGGCGGGGACCGAAGGCTATCGCACTGCAGAAGTGACCCTGGGCGGGGTGGATACCCGCGAAGTGTCTTCGAAAACCATGGAATCGCTGAAGAGCCCTGGGCTGTACTTCATCGGCGAAGTGCTGGACGTGAGCGGGCACCTGGGCGGTTTCAACTTCCAGTGGGCTTGGGCTTCGGCCAACGCTGCGGCGCAGTTCGTGTAGAGTAGAATCCATTCAGCAGCACGGAACGCTTCTTGCTGGTTCTGTGTTGTGAAGGGTGCGAAACCATCGCGGGGAAAGCTCGCTCCCACGTCATAACGGTGCGAGAGGGCTTGCCCCGCGATGGGGCCCCAGAGATTCTTTTTCGAATACTGCCCAGCAGGCCATCATGTCATCGAGCTCGTTCCGCCATTCATTGCGTCGCCTGTGGGGCCAAGACAAGTTCAGCTATGCCATCCGTGTGACCATCGCCCTCACCGGCAGCATGGCCTGGTGCTGGTACCAGAACGAGATGAGCCTGCTCATCCCGCTGTTCCTGGGCATCATCGCCAGCGCCCTTGCCGAGACCGACGATGGCTGGCAGGGACGCCTCAGTGCCCTGCTGGTGACCCTGGGCTGTTTCGCCGTCGCCGCGCTGTCGGTCGAGCTGTTGTTCCCCTACCCCTGGATCTTCGCGGTCGCGCTGGCCCTGGCGGCGTTCTCCCTGACCATGCTCGGAGCCTTGGGCGAACGCTATGGGGCGATCGCCTCGGCCACCTTGATCCTCTCGGTCTACACCATGATCGGTGTCGACCAGCGCGGCGGAGAGGTCAGCGATTTCTGGCACGAGCCGTTGCTGCTGGTCACGGGTGCGGCCTGGTACGGACTGTTGTCGATGTTGTGGCAGGCGCTGTTTTCCAACCAGCCGGTGCAACAGAGCCTGGCCAGGCTGTTCTACGAGCTGGGCAGCTACCTCAAGCTCAAGGCGAGTCTGTTCGAGCCGGTCCGCACCCTCGATGTCGAGGCCACGCGCCTGGAACTGGCAAAACAGAATGGCAAGGTGGTCGCCGCGCTCAACGCTGCCAAGGAAATCATCCTGCACCGGGTCGGCAACAGCCAGCCCAACTCCAAGGTCAGCCGCTACCTCAAGCTGTACTTCCTGGCCCAGGACATCCATGAGCGGGTCAGCGCCTCGCACTACCCCTACAACGCGCTGACCGAGGCGTTTTTCCACAGCGATGTGATGTTCCGCTGCCAGCGCCTGCTGCGCAAACAGGGCTCATCCTGCCAGGAACTGGCCCGCTCGATCCGCCTGCGCCAACCCTTCGTACTCGCCAGCGGCTACCCAGAGGCCCTTGAAGACCTCAATGCCTCGCTGGAGCACCTGCGCACCCAGAACAACCCAGCCTGGCGCGGCCTGCTGCGTTCACTACGAGCCCTGGCGGCCAACCTGGCCACGCTGGACCGCCTGCTCAGCGCCGCCAGCAACCCGGACAGCCTGGCCGATGCCAGCGACAGCAGCCTGCTCGACCGCTCACCACGCAATTTCAAGGATGTGTGGAAACGCCTGCGCACCCAGCTGACGCCCACCTCGCTGCTGTTCCGCCACGCCCTGCGCCTGTCGCTGGCATTGTCGGTGGGCTATGGCATGGTCCACCTGATCCACCCGACCCAGGGCTACTGGATCATCCTCACCACGTTGTTCGTCTGCCAGCCCAACTATGGCGCGACGCGGCGCAAACTGGTGCAGCGGATCATCGGCACCGCCATCGGCCTGACCGTGGGCTGGGCGCTGTTCGACCTGTTCCCCAACCCGATCGTCCAGTCGCTGTTCGCGGTGGTCGCGGGGGTGGTGTTCTTCGTCAACCGCACCACCCGCTACACCCTGGCCACGGCGGCGATCACCCTGATGGTGCTGTTCTGCTTCAACCAGATCGGCGATGGCTACGGGCTGTTCCTGCCACGCCTGTTCGATACCCTGGTCGGCAGCCTGATCGCCATCCTCGCGGTGTTCCTGTTCCTGCCCGACTGGCAAGGCCGACGGTTGAACAAGGTACTGGCCAACACCCTCGCCTGCGCCAGCGAGTACCTGCGCCAGATCATGCAGCAATACGCCCATGGCAAGCGTGACGACCTGGCCTACCGCCTGGCCCGGCGCAATGCGCACAATGCCGACGCGGCACTGTCGACCACCCTGGCCAACATGCTCATGGAGCCAGGACATTTCCGTAAGGAGGCCGACGTCGGCTTCCGCTTCCTGGTGTTGTCACATACCTTGCTGAGTTACCTCTCGGGGCTGGGCGCGCACCGCGATACAGCGCTGCCGGCCGAAGTCCACGAGCAGTTGATCGATGGTGCCGGGCGGAGCCTGGCCAGCAGCCTGGACGAGATCGCCAATGGCCTGGCGGCACGCTTGCCGGTGGCGATCCACAGTGACGCCGAGGAGGCGCTGGCCAACGCGCTGGAACAGATGCCCGAGGAACTGGACGAGCATCAGCGCCTGGTGCAGACGCAATTGGCGCTGATCTGCCGGCAGTTGGGGCCGTTGCGGACCTTGGCCGGGCATCTGATCAAGGAAGGCCAGCCCGCCTGATTACCCGCTCCCACACCAGGAGCGGGCTCAGAAACCATGCTGGCGCATCAGGCGGGCGTAGCTGCCGTCGGCCTTCATGGTGGCGATGGCTTTTTCGAAACGCGCCACGATCTTCTTGTGCTCCGGGTGCTTGAGGCTCACCAGGATGTGCAGGCTGTTCTCGCCCAGCGGCGGCTCGACGAAGGTCACACCCTCGCGCACCTGCTGCGGCTCGCGCTGCAGGTTGTAGCGCGCCACGTATTCATCCTCCACCGCCAGGTTCACCCGCCCGGCCGCCAGCATGCGCACCGCTGATGAAAAGTTACGCACCAGTACCTTGTTCAGGCGTTCGTCGCTGTCGAATTCGGGGGAATAGGCGTAGTCGCGCACCACGGCGATGGTGTAAGGGTACAGGTCAGCCTGGCGGGCATAGGCAAAAGCCTCGCCTTCACGCTTGAGCAGGCGGATGCGGTTGACCAGGTAGGTTGCAGAGAACTGGCCGATCAGGGTGCGCTCCTGGTTGTACCAGGCATTGATCAACACATCGTAGCGCCCCTCGCCCACCCCCATCAGCGCCCTGGCCCAGGGCACCTCCTCGAACTCGGTGGCGTAGCCGGCACGGGTCAGCGCCGTGGTGACGATGCTGGTGGCCAGGCCGCCACCGGGCATGCTGGTATCGGTGAAAGGCGGCCAGCTGTCGGCCACCAGCCGCAGCTTGCCATGGGCCAGGGCAGGCCCCGCGCACAACAGTCCCAGTAATGCAAGAACGCAAAGCAGTGGCCGCATGCTCAAATCCTTTCGAAGTTGGGGGCCCACGCTGGTGACGGCGATCTCTAACTAGCAACGGAGGTTGCAGATTACACAAGCCAAATCCTGGCGGCAGCGGACGATAATGTCATTTAGCCTCTATTTTGGCCGAATCCTGGACGGCGTCATTCTCCCTCGTCGTGACCGCCTGGATTTGCGATGATCGACGGTCAACCGAAGGAGACCCCCCATGTCCATCGAGTGGATCTGCAAGCACCATGGCGACCTCGCCAAGGAACAACTCTACGCCATCCTGCAACTGCGCACCGAGGTGTTCGTGGTCGAGCAACGATGCGCCTACCAGGAAGTCGACGGGCTCGATCTGCAAGGCGATACCCTGCACCTGATGGGCTGGGACGGGAACCGATTGGTGGCCTACCTGCGTTTGCTCGACCCGCAATCACACAATGGCGACGTGGTGATCGGCCGGGTGGTCACCGCCCCGTCGGCGCGTGGGGGCGGGGTGGGGCATCAGTTGCTGCTCAAGGGGCTGGAGTGCGCAGCGCACTGCTGGGCGGGGACGCCGGTGTACCTGTCGGCCCAGGCGCACCTGCAGGGCTACTACAACCGCCATGGCTTCGAGGTGGTGGGCGAGGAGTACCTCGAGGACGATATTCCGCATATCGGCATGCGCAAGGGCTGAGGGCATTGCCCCGCGACGCTCAAGGGTAGCCCAGTACGTCACGGATCTGCCGCAGGTGCTGGATGATCCACTGCTTGTCGATCGCGCCCCAGTCGTGAATCCGGTAATGCCCGGCATGGTTGCGCGCACCGGCCTGCTGCTCGAACTCGCAGATGATGTCCAGGTCGGCCAAGGCGGCGATGGTGTCCTGGGCGGTACGCCGGGGCATGCCGGTGGCCTCCATCAACGCCGGCACACTGGTGGCGGTCTGGCTGTCGATCAGCCAGGCCACGTAAAGGCGGCGGTAGAAGCTGCTGCGGGTCTTGCTCACTTCCGTGGTCATGGGGTGCTTGTCCCTCAGGTGTTGCCCGGCAGTTCCCGATAGGTCAGGTAGACGCGCAGGTCGAATTCAAGTTGATGGTAGTCCGGCTCCATGTGCTGGCAGAGCTGGTAGAACGCCTTGTTGTGATCGCGCTCCCTCAGGTGCGCCAGCTCATGCACCACGATCATGCGCAGGAACTGCGGCGCTGCCTCGCGGAACAACGAAGCGACGCGGATCTCCTTCTTGGCCTTGAGCTTGCCGCCCTGCACCCGCGATACCGCCGTGTTCAGGCCCAATGCACGGTGGGTGAGGTCCAGGCGGTTGTCGAACAGGACCTTGTCCAGTGGCGGCGCACTGCGCAGGTACTGCTGCTTGATTTCCTGGGCATAGCCGTACAGGGCCTTGTCGCTCTGCACGTCATGGCGTTCGGGATAGCGCTGGCGCAGGTAGTCGCCCAGGCGATCGCTGGCGATCATCTGGCGCACCTGTTCCTGCAGGTGCGGCGGGTAGGCTTGCAGGTAACGTAGGGCGGTCATGGCTGGCGTTCGGAACGAGAAGACGCGAGTTTAGCCAATCACGACGCCCATGGGAAAAACGCCGGGAAATCGCCAGCGGCGTCGGCAGTGAGCGGCCGGGCCACCAGGAACCCCTGCACGTAGGCGCAACCGGCGCCCTTGAGCCATTCGGCTTGGGCCCGAGTCTCGACACCCTCGGCGATTACCGTGATGTCGTAGGCCGCGCACAGGTCGATGACGCTGCGCACCAAGGCGATATCCGCCGCCGAGTCCGGCAACCGCGCGACCAGGTGGCGGTCGAGCTTGAGCGTGTCGATAGGCAGGTCGCGCAGCATGCGCAACGAGCAGTCGCCGGCGCCGAAATCGTCCAGCGCCACGCGAATGCCCAGCTCTCGCAGGCGGTGCACCTGCTTCACCGCCGCGTCGATGTTGTACATCAACGAGGTCTCGGCCACCTCCACCTCCAGCTGGGCGGGTTGCAGTTGATGCTTGTCGATCACCTGGGCCAGTTCATCGACCAACCCGGGCATGGTGAACTGGGCGCGGCTCAGGCTGATGCCCAGCACCAGCTGCGAACCAAAGCGCTCGCTCCAGGCATTGCGCTGCGCGGCGCCCTTGCGATAGATCCAGCTGGCCAGGCGGTTGATCAGACGAGCCTCCTCCAGCAGGGGAATGAACAACCCGGGCGGCACGTCGCCAACGCTGGGGTGCTGCCAGCGCAACAACGCCTCGAAGCCCCGCAAGCGGCCATCGGTGAAAGCCACCTGCGGTTGGAAGACCAGAGTGAAGTCATTCTGCTCGATGGCTGTACGCACACTGTCCTCGAGCATCAGCCGCGAGCGGGCGCGGCCATTGAGTTCCTGGTCGTAGAAGCGATACTGCTGGCGTCCGGCCTGCTTGGCCGCGTACATCGCCGCGTCGGCGGCGCGCAACAGGCCTTCCACGTTAGCGCCACAGTCCGGGTAGGTGGCAATGCCGATGCTCACCCCCAGGTTCACCTCCAGCCCATCCACCTGCTGGAAGCTCGACATACGCTCCAGCAGTTTCTCGGCGTAGCGACCGGCCTGCTCGGGGTACGGCAGGCCATCAAACAGGGCGGTAAACTCGTCGCCGCCCATACGCGCCAGCAGCGCCTCGCTGCCCAGGCATTCCTTGAGCTGGTCAGCCACCCAGCGCAGGACGGTATCGCCAGCGTCATGGCCGAGCAGATCGTTGATCCGCTTGAAACCGTCCAGGTCCATGTACATCAGGGCCTTGGCCTTGTCTGAACGCTCGTTGCGCAGCAACGCGCTTTCGGCTGTCTGGTAGAAGCCACGGCGATTGAGCAACCCGGTCAAAGGATCGGTCACTGCCTGGTACTCCAGTTGCTGGTGCAGGCTACGCACCACCGACATGTCCAGCACCGTGACCACCATGGCTTTCTGCTCGGCGGGCAAAGGCGCGCAGGACAGCGCTACGGGCACCAACTGACCACCGAGGGTGCGCAACTGGGCGTCGTGGACACGGAAGATCTGCCGCCCCAGATAGGCCTGGTAAAAGTCCGACTCAGGCCAAAGATTGGCGCAGGGGAGCTGGATCAGGTCCAGCATATGCGCGCCTTGCAGCTTCTCCACCGGCGCACCCAGGAGGCACGAGATGGCCGGGTTGGCGAAATCGATGCTGCCCCCCTCATCCACCACCAGGATGCCCTCGGCGGCATTTTCCAGGATCGAGGCGTTGAACGCCCGCGCCGACTCCAGTTCACGGGTCAGCCGTTGCAGCATGCGCCTGTTGCGCTGCTGCTCCAGGAGCCTGGACCTTGGGCTTGAGTATTTGCGGGTCGAACGGTTTGAACAGGTAATCCACTGCGCCACTAGCATACCCCTTGAGCACCGCGGCGTCGGACTGCTCGTTGGCGGTCAGAAAAATAATCGGAGTCAAACGGGTGCGTTGGCTGCCGCGCATCAGGCGGGCAACCTCGAAACCGTCCATCTCGGGCATCTGCACATCGAGCAGCACCAGGTCGACCTCGTGCTCAAGCAAGGTGCTCAGGGCTTCCATCCCTGAACTGGCGGTCAATACCTGCCAATCCTGGCGGGTCAGCAGAGCCCGCATGCTGATGAGGTTCTCCGGATAGTCGTCTACGATCAGCAGAACCGAACTGCTTTCCGGTGTTTGAGAATAAGCGCCATCCATGTTGCTTCTCTTGGTAAGTCCAACTGCGACTTTTAATTGGATCCGATTGTTACTCTAGTCTCGGCATCTCAAGACGCAATGCAGGCGCATGGCCATAAGCCATCGGAACCGATCTTAGCCGACTAACGGTATAAGCGGTGGACAGCCGACGTACGAATCGGGTCTTGCGCGCACAAAAAAAGCCCGCTTCGCGGCGGGCTCTTTCGTTGAACGGTACCAGATCAGTTGATCTTGGCGGCCAGTTCGCCTTTGGCATAGCGCTGGAACATGCCTTCCAGGGAGATCGGCTTGATCTTCGAGGCGTTGCCGGCGGTGCCGAAAGCTTCGTAGCGGGCGATGCACACGTCACGCATGGCCTTGACGGTTTCACCGAAGAACTTGCGCGGGTCGAACTCGCTCGGGTTCTGCGCCATCAGGCGGCGCATGGCGCCAGTGGAGGCCAGACGCAGGTCGGTGTCGATGTTGACCTTGCGGACACCGTACTTGATGCCTTCGACGATCTCTTCGACCGGCACGCCGTAGGTCTCTTTGATGTCGCCGCCGTACTGGTTGATGATCGCCAGCCACTCTTGCGGCACCGAGGACGAGCCGTGCATCACCAGGTGGGTGTTGGGGATGCGTTTGTGGATTTCCTTGATGCGGTCGATCGCCAGCACGTC
>Ga0247725_1000129_pt1 | contig 91491 bp, 117 predicted proteins | sample OKSTACKMCFT3sol_FD_183021 | JGI IMG/M metagenome (GOLD analysis project Ga0247725, IMG submission 183021) | Subsurface sediment microbial communities from gas well in Oklahoma, United States - OK STACK MC-FT3-sol | ecosystem: Environmental > Terrestrial > Deep subsurface > Rock core/Sediment...
TGCAGAAGGCGCCACTGTGCTCCAGCCTCCCTCGGCCAGGGGGAGGCTGCCACTGTGCCCACTGCCTGGAGCCCAACAGCTGGCCTTGCGCCCGGCATGGGCAATCTGGATGCCACTCACGGCACCCTGGGCATGAATAAACCGGTTGATGCGGGCCTGGGGCTCAATCTGCTCATCGTTCCAGAGCCCTAAATCTCGGGGACTGATCCGGCCATCGGGCGTGATCGCCGTAGCCTCCTGAATAATCAGACCGGCGCCGCCACTGGCGCGACTCCCCAGATGGACCAGGTGCCATTCATTGGCCATGCCCTCGTCGGCGGCATAGGTGCACATGGGGGAAACGGCGATACGGTTAGGCAGGGTCACGCTTCTGAGTGTCAGGGGGGAAAACAGGTGAGGCATCACTATCACTCCAGGTTGGCTTAGCAACTGTTCTGTATCTCGGCAATCAGCTGGAACTTATGCTCCAGCTCGTCGCGGCTTTCCACAAAGTCCGGATCGGGACTGATGGCGTCGACAGGACAACCCGCGGCGCACTGCGACTCGGGGAAGTAGCCTACACATTCGGTACACAAATAGGGATCAATTTGGTACTGCTGCTCATCAGAAAAAATGGCCCCGCTGGGGCACTCCAGGCGACAGACATCGCACTGGATGCACTCATCCGCTGTAATAAAAAAGGCCATCGGCGCACCACTCCTTGGTGGACATAAACCATATCTTCCGATCATAGGCGCCAGTAATTTGATCCGGAATGACATTATTCGGGAATATATATTCTCGCTGGGATTTTGGTGAAATATGGCAAATATAAGCAGATTGACTATCGATAGATAAATAAGTGGTTTATTTCCTTTGTTCGGGGGCTTTATCTAATTGCTTAAAATGCAGATGACTAAATAGCTGATCCTAATTTCGCTCCAGTTGCATAAGCCCATGTCCATTACCGGGGAACGGGGCTGCATGATCCAAGAAGTAGAACACGCGACGTAATAATTCACCCAATGTGCGGCATTGGTGGTTCCGGGTGATCGTTTCATGGAGGGCATGCCACAGCCGCTCAATCTGGTTCACCCATGGCGAATACACCGGCTGAAAAAGCACGATGAACTTCGGATTTCTTGCCAGCCATCGCTGTGCTTTTTTGCTCTTGTGGATGATGTAGTTATCCAGGATCAGCGTGATGCTCTTGGCGCGCCGATAAGTTCGCTTTAGTGTCTGGAGCAGTGACAAGAACAAGTCCGTGTCTTTGCTATCGCTCGCCACATAGGTCACGTTACCTGTTCCGGCATGCAGGGCGCCAGCGAGGTAATGTTTGCGATTCTGGCCCGGAGTTGCCACTTTCTTCTGCTTCCCTCGCATCATCCAGTCCGCCCCCAGCTTGGGATTGAGGTGGATATCCACCTCATCTTCATAGAACACGGGATGATCCGCACTGCAGCGTCCCAAGGCCTCATTGATGGCGGCCATTTTCCGCTCTTTATGGGGATCGCGGATGTGCAAAGTGGGCGCGGCCCGGCGCCAGACAATCCCTAGCCTGGGCAGCCATCGCCGTATTGTTGAAGCATGCAATGTCAGGCGCCAACTCCGTTTGAGTTCAAGCGCCATCAGTTCGGTACTCCAACGAGAGCGCTGATATCCGAGCTCCTGTGGAGACAACTGGATCAACAGGTGTAATAGACCCGAGATGTGAGCAAATGGCAGCACCGGCTTGCGCCCCCGAGGCTCGCTTTCAAGCCCCTCCAGACCGAACAAGGTGTACCAGTTCACCCAGCGATTGATCGATGACCGGGCGGCGGCAGTGAGCCGAGAAACAGCCGAGACACTGTGCCCGTCAGCAAGGAGCAAGATGGCGTTGAGCCTCCGGCAGAGATCTTTATCTTTGGTCCGGTGCATCTTGTTGATGATCCGGCGTCGCTCATCATGGTCGGGGAGTGTTAGTATCATTTCGGGCTCGGCTCGTTTGTCGTTTGATTGGTTTGGCGATTAATCAGATCGCACAAACGACGCCGAGTTCCCTTCTTATCCCGGATAAGTGATCTACATTTCGGAACGGTTATTTAGTAAAATACCCATTTTGTTTCATACACACTCCATAATCATGATTTATTTAGAGCTCATTTTCGGGTGACTGAGGCTTGGATTGACTTCTAACAGGCCAGACTTATTGCTTTAGAACGTGAAGTCATTGTCGGCAGGTTTTGGCGCCTTTGTGGCCTCTTTGAGCCGTTCTATCGCAGCATGCAACTCAAAGCCAGCGATGAAGTCTTTTCTTGATGCCCTGGCTGGTGGGCGGACCTTGCGCCCATCAACAACCCCCGTCAGTATCCACTCCCATAGCTTTGCTTGCGTCATATTCAATTCTCGGGCAGCCAACGCCATCGGGTATTCGTAACGACCAAGCGCATCATCCCGTGGAGCCTCGTCTGCCCATTCCCCGTTTAACAGCTTCTGATATGCATCCTCTGCCAGTCGTTTGGCACCAGGGCCGTACTTGGTAATACTAAAATTCACAGTGGTGCTCCCATGTCTGGCCCCCCAGACGCCGGCGCTTAACGTTACTCCACTGCGTTCTTTGGATTCGTTGGCTATTAGGGTGGGGATCTCCAATGGTATCCACTGCAGGCTTTGGGGGGTATTGCTCTGGATGGCCTCCCAGCATCGTCCTTTGACATCAACAGCAATGCAGCCGGGGCTCCAGTCACCGGGTGAATACAGTTTTTCCGCCCATCCCAGCACCTCCCCGTTTAACACCATGACTACCCCGCCGCGCTGGGCGCTGGATGTCTCTCTCCACTGTCGCGACAGTGCAATTACGCTCGATATATCAACGTTCGATTCCTCCTGGCGGTTATCACGTCGATAAAGATCATCAACATACGCGGCGTTTGTGCGGCCGGACTGTCCACATGATTGGCAATGGACTGTAGAGTAATCGCTAGGGGTAAAGCGATTACCATTGGAGGCTGCGTGGTTACAACGATAAAGCAATACTTCCCACTGCCTTTCCTGTACCGGTTTATTTCTTTCGTCGCATTTGCATCCGAATTTAACTGACATCGTTTTTCTCACACCCACAGTTGAATGGATCTGGGCAGGATGGCAACAGATCCAAGCCTACAATATTCATCTGACACAACAGCCACTCCTCCGGCTGCACCTCATATCCAACCACGTCGTTTGCGGTTCTCTTATCTAGCGTGAGAAGCACATCCACAACCGTTCTGTCGTTTTCTGGTTTGAGCTCCACCTGAATGGCTCCTTTAGCCATATATTCACTCTGCCACTGCAACGCCTCTTCCATGCTGTCGGCGCTCCACCACAAACGACCCACAGGATAAGTTCTTTCGATATTCAAGGGCCTTTCCACCTACTTTGCTTCGTCACTCGAAGCCAACTTTGCTAAGGCAACTTTGGTAACCAGATCCTCGGCCATTTGCATATGACGAGATGCATCGATTGGCTTGAGGATATTAGCCAGCTCGGCAAGGCGGGATCCTCTATAAATCCCGGTGCAGCGCCACTCTAGGATTTCTTTGGCGCATTGCTGAACGTGTTCTCGCGCAAAACCCCTTGCTGCGGGATAAATGCCTTGCATGGGGTCCGTCTGCTCAACTGACATAGTTTTCCCCTTGATTACTGTTTGGTTTCAGACTTGCGCGGGCGGTTGATGTGCGGCCTGGCATGTTCTACCGCCTGATTGAGCTTGGTATGGGCAGCAGGGGTGTCAGCAACTAGGAGGCCGTCGTCATGCAGATCAACGATGGCCCGCAGCGCCGTTTTCAGTGTCCTCAACTCATCTTCTAGCGCGACTCTCGATCTGGCCATCGTCCGTTCTCCCCTTAACAAAACACAGGTTTCAGCCGGTAGGTTGGTTATGCCAGTACGGCCTATCATAGCGCCACAGTCGCAGCGCTTACCGGATCCAGCCAATGCATGGCTACGCTTTATCTCCCCCGGGTGTGAGCCGTCGATATGGAGTCACCATCCCGTGTTTCACTTCCGCCTCTGCTCGCAAAATATCCAAAATCAAGTTGTAAGATAACTCGGGGTTGTCCTCAACCATTCGGCCAATTCGGACCCAGTGTTCTATTTGCTTTGGGATAGATCGAAATGCTGCTTCCGCAGCAACTTTAACCTCATTAACAAGGTCATCATCAAGCCTAACTGATTGTGCCATTAGATCATCTTTGGGTGTCTGTGAGTGATGTTGCATTATGGCGCACAATGTCGCATTGTGCAACATAGGAATAAGTTTTAAACCGCCTCGTCGCAGTCAAAATTGTGAAGTTGACATCGCAGAAAAGGACTGCCGACCAAGTTCCGGGGACAGGGCATCGCAATCAATGGGCAGGTGGGACCACCAGGGCAAAATGGGTAACCTCGTCGCAATCTTCTATTTCCGGCCCCCCCGGCTCGGCAAGATTGCTTTCAACTAACAACCGACACCGTTTTGGTCGCAGGGCCATCTATCAATTGTCGGGTGTGTGGATTGCTCTTTGGTGCTGGATCGCATATCAGCGGCTTTAAATTGATATTTTCCGGGCGGGGCCTGTAACGCTCCGGGTCACAAAGGTCTCCGCCATGGGAGATCATCCTCTATTTCTGGCGCTGGGTTGGATGTTAGCACTGGCACTGGCTCTGGCTCTGGCTCTGGCTCCGCAATATCTGATTCGACACGCTGTTCAATCACTGGGTTGTGCATACACCATGCCCACCAGAATCCGTGAACCCAGGCTTCCCATGCTCGCTCTACTATCGGGCGCTGATACATTGCTGGAGACTGTTTGTGCCGGCAAAATTCGTCTAGGTCGCCTTGGATCGGCCAACCCATATGCATGCGTAATGCATCTTCAAATAGTCCACGCTCTTTGTCTGAAGCTTGTTCCATGGGGCCGAATAGTGCGGCCCCAGCTTCGATTTCATGGCTGCGCTGGCTTTCGTTTGTGATTCGCCCAACCATCAAAGCCCCAGAGGTACCATACGCCACCAGCGCGAGACCATCATTTCGTCTTTCAACCCGAATTTTTTTCTCGGCCGCCAACTTTGCAATGCGTTCAAGCTCAAGGAGAAGCCACGCGACTTCTTTTCCAGAAATTTGACCTTGCAGGCATTCGTCAAGGTCCAAATAGCTTCTGATCATTACCTACTTCCTCACTCCGTGAATACTGCGTTTACAGGCCGCGCCGTTACAGATGTTGTTGTCAGTGAACAGTTTGATAAAGCTGGATGTGTTACCCCATCCGGGGCGGTCAATGCGAACGAATAAAGCTTTGTTATTTTTCATGCGCCCACATCGGCACTATCGGGATGCAACGCGGTGACAAGGTGCAGGTGCAGGTGCAGGTGCATCAACCATTGTTTATGCTCAAACTTTATTGTGACTTATTAGACTTTATTATGAATTATCAAACTTTATTAGCTTCCGACACCATGGCCATTAAACAGGATCTCTTTGTGCGTTAAAAATGGTGATACCTTCATCCCTGTTCCTCTCAATTTGCTGTCACGCGGGCTTCTCTATTGGCACCCATTCCAAACCACTTTCCAGCAACCTTCCCAAGGCAGACTTGGCGCTTCTCACAGACTTGTATCGCCTCGGTAACAGGCCATCCCACGTCTGAGTGCCATTCCGCCGATACTCCGGCTCTACGGTTGCCACAAAGCCACTAGCATGGGGGCGGATGAACAGCGTGTGCTGATCACTGTAACGGCACATTAGCCCTGCAAAATGCAGCACTGAATTCCCCTTAACTAGTTGGTGGTGCTTTAAACCATGCCGCAGCAGTCAAAATTGTGAAGCTGACGCCACAGAAAAGTGCCGACGGCCAAGCGCCAAGAACGCAGAAAACCGCAACATGCAGTGCCCCACTCAAGCCGATTAGGATCGCAAAAGCATTTCTTCGGCATCCGATTTTTCTTCTCAAGATCCGATACAGAGGCATGAAGAAAAACTTACTAGGCGGATACCATTCCGACTGTTGTGAAACGCGCAATGGGTTTTCCCCTTAACTCTCACCCTGCTCAAACAGGTCATCAGGATGCTTTCCATAAAGCCGCGCAATCGGCCCTCTTAAAGCCTGACGCAACGCCAATAGTTCCCCTTCCAGGTGCGCTATACGGGCCTCTGTTTCCGACAATCCACGCTCAGCCATTTTTTCGGCAGCGCCATAGGTGTCATCTCTGACATAACTCAGCTCGCCGAAGCCGCTAAGGCTATAACCGATAAGCTGGGCAAACTGCTCCCGATCCTCAACGCTAAAATTCATCCTGGCCAAGTCATTCAAAGAGATACCGCCGTTGTCTAACAGATGGCAAACAATCTTGTTTCCTTTGAAACGGATTACACCACGGTCATCTTCTAGCGGTTGAATTGGATGGTTCATTTTCCGTTTTTCCTCTTAATGGTTTGCCCGTCCAGGTCAGCCCCAGGAGGCCACCGTCACAACACAATCCGTATGATACAGCTCTTCATCAGGATGCAAGCCTTGCTCTGAAGTCAGTGAATCTCTATTACCAGGGCGGCAGACTTTCCCTTGAATAAGGGCCGCTTTAGCGTGAAAGAAGCTCGATGTAGGCTCGGTAGCTGTAATTTCGATTTTTCTTTTGCCCGGTCATTTCGGCCACAATGCCCAGGTCTTCAAGCGTCTTCACCGCCGCAGTCGCCGTCGGAAAGGTGGCATCAAGGAGCTGGCAGATCCGATCGATGGTGAAACGGGGTGTCATCGGTAGCAGTTCGAATAGACGGTAGCTGTTAGCGCTAGCCTTCGGCGCCTGTAGCAGCCTGCGACGGTCGGCCCCAATCAGGCTGGCAACCTCTATGATGTTTCGTTCCGCATCAGTCGCCGCACTGGCGACGGCCTCCAGAAAGAACACGATCCATGCCTCCCAATCCCCATCAGTGCGGACGGCGGACAACCGCCGATAGTATTCGTGCTGGTGCTGCTTCAAATAGCCAGATAAGTACATAAGCGGCTCACTGAGCAATCCCCAGTGTTCGAACAGGGCCGCAATCAGCAGACGTCCCAGACGACCATTGCCGTCTAAAAAGGGGTGTACCGTCTCAAACTGTGCATGGATCAGCGCCACCTTCACGAGGGCCGGTAGTTCGGATTCTTGTCCATGAATAAACAGCTCCAAGTCTGCAAGCAATAGGCCTACCTGCTCAGGCGGTGGGGGCACAAACACAGCGTTCCCTGGCCGGGTTCCACCTATCCAGTTTTGTGAACGGCGCAACTCTCCTGGCAACTTGCCGGCCCCTCTTACACCGGAGAGCAACAGACTATGGGCCTCGCATAGCAATCGCACGCTGATTGGCAACCCAGTTGGGCTACGCAACTGTTCCTGCACCCACCGGAAAGCTCTGAGGTAGTTCGTAACCTCCTCCACGTCTTCGGAGTTGTGGATTGCAAAGCCCGCCTCTTCATCGAAAAGGTCCACCAGCGTGGCCTGTGTCCCCTCGAGCTGTGATGTTAGCAGGGCCTCTTTGCGAATAGAGCTGTAAAGCAACCAGTCAACCGATGGCACCAACCCTGACACCCCGGCCAGCCGAGCAAGGGCCAACTCAGCATCTCGATTAAGATCCTGATAGATTGCGGCCGCCAGGGGCGGCTCGGAGGGCGGGAGGGGGAAAGGCACAAACGCAGAGACTGTTTCTCCATAGGTGATGGAGGTCATGAGGGTGCCCGAGACTCGAGGCATTTAAAGATCCTTTAATGATTAAAGTCGCTATTAAAGCGTTCTTTAGTAGCCCGCACAACACTAAAGATCTCTTTAATATGACTATGCGCAAACAACGGGATAACAGCCCCTGCAAGGATGTAGGCGAGCCCCGCAATTCATTAGAATGTCATGTCATTGTCTGCCGGTTTTGGTGCTTCTCTGGCTGCCTTGAGGCGCTCAACCGCTGCATGCAGCTCAAACCCTGCGATGTAGTTTTCCCCTTAACACTCACCCTGTTCTAAACGGATTACACCTACTTTTAGAAAAGAGCTTTGATGTGATCCGTCGTCTTCTTTAAAGCCTCACCCAGCGATTCTTTCCCTTTATCCAAAACGCTGTCAACAAACGCGGAAGCAGTGGATTTGGCCGCCCGTTCAAAGGATAGGTGCCGTACAAGTGCGTCCACTTCAACAGCCATGAGTTCACGATCTAGCGCCCGTACCTTATCGACGTAAACCTGTGTGATTGGTGACTCAGACCAATTCTTTCCAATCGCGCCCCTGCTGTCCTGGAGATCCTTGCCATAGATGGCTTCTTCAATGGCTGCAGTGGCTAGACCTGCGATCATATCGACGCCGGGCACGGGCGTGAACATCATGACCTTAAAAGCCATGGTGTCTTCAAATGGCTGGCCTTTCCTCATTATTCGGACTTCATCAGGTGTTGGCGGTGTGCCATAAATATTGATTTGAATCATGTTTTCCCTCGATCAGTTATGGCTGGCAACGAAGGCTGCAATGCGTCGGGTTGTCACCTCTACTCGCAGTTGTCATAGGCTTTCTGCTGCTCTGCCTCAAGAGCTACGACTTCGCAGGAGCGGGCTGTATCCATGAAGTCCAGGTCATTCACGCCGTGCTGGCAATACCATGTGATCAGCTCCATGGCGATGGCGAAGTGCCGATCACCCAACCCACCCAGCACAGCCATCCTCCGCGATCTGCCGATCAGCGCGTATTGGTTCAACTACCATCCTTGCCGCGAAAAGCACATCGCCACCATGTTCCGCGACCAGATCCTTCGGGGCCTTGCCATTTAGCAAGCTATTTGCGGCGGCAAACCATCTCGCAATAGACAGGGGCTCACGCTTACCGGCAAATACCGTCAAGATATCTTTCATGATTGGCAGCGGCCGGCCGTCATCACCCAGCGCATAAATCGGAAACATGTTGCGCCCCTCGTAAGAGATTGCAAATATCTGACCTCTTCTCTTCCACTGGCTCGATAGGGATGACCGGTTTAATGGCATAAAACCAGCGTTATCTGCCACTTCTTGAGCGGTTATCCACCTAGCAGACTTCAACAGCTGTGCCATCTGCGCCGCGGTGGCCGATTTGCGTTTTGGCTTAGGGTTCACGGCAGTTGATGCACCTTGGTCCTTTGATTTCAGCCACAACCAAAGTGTTGATCTAGCGATCTTGTACCGCCTGGCGACTGATGACTTAGATTCCTTTGGATGCGCAAGACAATAAGCAAGCACTTTACTCCGAACACCAGATTGACTAGCTCGGTTGATATGCCCCTGCGCCTTCATCTTTTTTCGATACCGGGATACCGTCGTAATTGAGACACCATAGAACTCACTTGCAGCAGGATTTCCAAACCTATTTGCGTAATCACTTATTTCACGCCTTTCATCATGGCTGAAGTAACACCGACGCCCCATGGTTCGTACTCCTTCGGGTGAAAATAAGCGAGCAGTCAATCATGATGGTCCAAAAGGCAAAGTAATCGCATCATCCCTTCCCCGCACCAATAATTCGGTCAAGTTCTTAGTTATCTATTTTGTCAAATTCGCGGCTCAATGCTTGTGCTTTAAGATCTCTCAGTTCTGCGTCTGTGATAGACCTCCCATTAACTATCGCAGCGCTGTTAACACACTTCACCGGCTCGCCATCCATATTGGGGCTGATTGCATCCAGCCGTTTGATGTGCGTTCCACTCTCAGAGTGTCCTCACCTATACATTGAGGCTTATGCTGTTCTGGCTTGTCCGCATCCACGGCATAACTGACCTGTGCTGTGCAAAAGACCAGCAACAATAATCCAATTGGTCTCAATTTATTTCCCTCGATCAGTGATTGGATTTATTCACCCATGGCTTGTTGGATATTAAGTGCTTAACCACATCCCAGGTTCCTTTAGCCAACATGAAGAACCCAAGGGTTGGCCAAAAAATTGGCCATTCAAACGCGGCAGATATGACCAGCAGAATAAAGCCCGCTGTTTGCAATGTATAAGCAACTTTCATCTGAACTTGCATACCTGTTTTTCCTTTATCAATCCCTAGCTCATGGTGGCCAGCTTGAGATCCCGCCATTTCATTTCATGGATCACAGGCAAAATGTATCGCTCAGAAAACTCATCGTCACCACAGCGCATATGCAAAGCCATCGCGGCAGATATAGCTTCTTGCCGCTCATCAAAGGTTGAGGCTTTCGAACATACGACGGCTCTCACTGTTTTCAGCTCATCGAAAAAAGTCGTCCTCTGTCCACCCCTCCAGGGGGCCAATACCGATAGGCAGCTTTGACATTTTTTCCCTCGATCAGTTCGCTGTGCGGTTTGGGGCAAACGACTGGCCAAAGCCAGGCAGTTCGCCAGTCATCTTGGACAGCAGGGTTTGAGCATCCTGAGCCGGGTCATCGCTGAACCCACCAGAAATCGCCTGCAAGACGGTTACAATCTCCTCTCGCTGCTCGTCAGTGATTCGAGCGGCTAGCTCTGGTTGCTGTTTAGATAGCCCGTCCCACTCGATTACAGAACAGCAGATCCCCTTACCCGCCAGGATTGAGAGAAGGTCAACAAGACCGACGCCAGGAGCGTAAGATCCTGCATGGCAACGTACTTCCCATTGATCATTGCCGGTATGAAAAATCCGACAATCATCCGGGGCTGCTAGCTTCAAGAACTGTTGGAGCGTTAGATTTTTCATTGCCGTTTTCCCCTCGATCTATTCCGGCTCACCCAGGGGGCCATAGATACCCTCCTCTGGATATTCAGTAAGGTATGCGTAAACCCCTGGCTTCATTATCGAACCATCGGAGGCCTCGAAGGGGTCAGTCTTCTCGAACAGGCAAAACTCTGTTTCAAGCTGGTCTTTGTCTGTCTCATGATCTGGAGCGATGAACTCCAGCAACTCCAGCAAAGCCTGACCATTCAACGAAATAGTGCTCATAGTTTTCCCCTTAACAATCTCACTTCCTCAAACCCTGCCCCAGGGCTCGGGAAGTGGGCCGCTTGACCGGTCTCTGTTTTGTTTATGAATTAACTTTCTTGATGAAACCGCTAAACATCGGTACCCACCGGAGCAAGAGCAGTCCAGTAATCAGTAATAGGCTCAAATCTTCATGTCGCAGTGCGAAAATGACACTAAGACCAGCGGCCACGCCGATGAAAAATAGATTTGCCAAGTCGCAATAGAACTCTTTTGCTTCTGCGCGGTTATCAGATGCTGCCGCCTTACCCTCAGTAGATATCACACCTTCTTCGCTGGTTTGATTTTTTATAGCTGGACCCAACAACCCCAAAACGTATAAAACTCCTGCGACGACAATAGAAATTATTCCCGCGATTCTTATGTTTCGGGCAGCCTCTTGTTGCACCCCAGAAAGATCTACACAAATAACTACCGCTGACAGGGCGGCCAAAATAACAAAAAAAATCACCGTTAGTTTCGTCATGATTTTTCCTATTTGATGTTAACTATGCGATTAACAGCGTCTTGCGTAATCGACAAGCACTGACCGCGCACCTCACGCATCAAGTCTTCACAGAGTAGGCGGACTTCTCGCACTTGTTCTGGGGTCAGATTTGATACTGACGCGATAATGCGACCTTCAAGAGTATTTTTTTCCATGTGCAATTGTGAGTCCTTATTATGGTTTTTGCCGCGCTGAATTAATCCTAACCATAGCGCTAAACCGAGGTTTAAAATGGTAAGCGCGCCGGTTAAAATCATAACAGAAATTAATATTTTGTTAAGGCCGCCATAATGATTACCAGTGCTGTAAATATAAAACACATAAACGAACACAAGAAGGTATACGACCGTTCCAATATAATTACGAGTTATAGTTTCATTTAATTTCATTTAGTTTCATCTCCAATTAAAATTTAACCATATGAGTAATTAGCGCATTCCGAACGTATTACTCAGGGTTTGGCATAGGGTGGCTTTCCCCTCTGACTTAAATCAAACCCAAGGTCTTTAGCTCTTGCTGGAGATCGGGAGCGATAGTGTCCGGCTTAAACGTCCCCCAACCGCCACCCGCTAATTCGTGGATCTGCTGTTGAGTCCCCGTTTCAGTAATCCAGATTTGTCCATGCTCCTTAGCCGCACCAATCGCCGCATTGCGAGTTCTGTGACTTTGCACTTCACTGTCTTTGCCAGCTCGGCGACTGTAAAACTTGGCGTTCTTGGTAGCCATGCAGTTTTCCCTTATTCAAAATCACATCGGCCGAATAGGCCATTAAAGCCCTGGGGGGCAATCTGGGGTGGAGTCGCCAAATACCGATTCGATTTCACTTTCACCGCGACAATAGGCGTTATGCTCCACCTTATAGGTATGAGTCATTTTGATCGCTTCTTTCTTGTCATTCTTAATTCGCTGTTGAATGTCTTTCAGTTCCGATAATTGCTCTGGCGTGGGGTGCGGATATTCTTCTCTCCATTCAGAGGCAAGCGCACTTACATCTTTATCGTTGAAGGCCAGCAAGCTAGTTAGAATCTCGTCTTGAGCATCAAGGCGCTGGGCTGCTTGGTGAGCCATTTCAGCTCGCTCACTAGAGCCGCTCATATTTATCAGAGCTGACAGAGCCATGACTGCAATTAACACCATAATCAATCTAAACATTTAATTTTCCCTCTTACTATCTTTGCTGATCAGGGCTGAACTGACACCCAGTACCACTATTACCACGAGCCCGATAATAACAGCTCCAGACGCATACCACCCATTGATGTAGCCGAACAGGAGCGCCAGTAAACACACGCAAAAAACTATTGGACTACCAATGACCTGCACAAATTTTTTCATGTTGGATTTTTCCCCTTAACTCAGAAACTGCATGCTATACGATGCGTTCCTCTGAATAGTCATCCTTACCCAGGCCTTCGGCGGCAGCTCGTTCGGCGGCTTGAGCCTGAGTTAGGCCCTCCTCAAAACGTTCGAAAAACCAGTCATAGTAATCGCCGCGCATATAGTCCTTGAATCCATTACGGCGCATTTCCCAAACCAACCCACGCTCCCAATCGTTGAATGCGGCCTGTTGTTCTGCCTGGCGCTTTTCCTCCAGAGCAATGGTCTCGCAGAGCTGAGCGGTAGCCATAAAATCGGGATCATTCTCCCCGTGCTGGCGGTACCACTCCAGCAACTCGATGGCGATAGCAAAATGCTGATTGTCGGTGTTGCCAATCCGGCCCAGTCCGACCGGCCAAGCGTCACCATTCCACAGCGCCAGGGTGACGCCTCGTAGCCAGCGGGCAGTGCTATAGCCCTGCAACAGGATTTCTTTGTGCGTTAAAAACGGTGATTCTTTCACTCTGTTTTTCCTCGATCAGTTGTAAGTCTGTTGCCCAGTAGCTAAGCGCCGGGCAATCGAAAACAACGCGGCCCGCTCTGCTTCATGATCAGCCTCATGGCTGAACAGCGCCCATTGCTGGTTTTTGCTTTTAGGATTTGGCCAAAGATTGCCGTTCGGTGCATGGACAGTATTGATACCCTTACCCTTCGCGTATAACAGCCCCCAACCTGGTGGAAGCTCATCCGGCGTAATCATCCCTTCTGGACAGAGATAGAATCGATAGTTGCCCAGTCCACCGGAGTGGCGTTCCGGCTTCTGTGCATCGGCAAAGAAGTCACTACGACTCACCTTCACCTCTATCACCGCAGAACATGTTTGCCGACACGCATACACATCAGGTTGCTCTCGATTACCATAGCTCTTTAGTTCGGTTGCGATTACTGAGAAGCCTTGCCGCTTGAACCATCGAGCGGCCATAGAAACCAGCCGGTTATGTTCATCACTCGTTGCCATGGCCCGTTTTCCCCTTAACTGTTGTCTTGTTCCTGGCTGGGCAGAGTTACCAGCTCCAGGTCGTCAAACTTCACACCGACATTATCCATCCAGATGGCAGTGCCAATGTCACCGGCTCGCATAGTGAAAAACGAGTCAGAACCGCAGCGAGGACAACCAGCCGGTTCATCAGTTTGAAACTTCACTTTGCATGGCAGGCAAATCCGCATGTGAGGCATCGCCGTTTCCCCCTTATCAGTCACCGATCAACGGCGTGTGAAAAGTCGTCCAGCGCAGCACCACATATCGTCCGATGTAGATCTTGGTGGCGGTTTCGGTTTGACCGAAAGCGTACTCCCCTGTCACCTCCCGCCACACCATGATTAAGTCGCGGTCTAGCGGGCACCTGAACAGCTTTTTCAGCAGCTTTGCCATGCCGTTTTCCCTCTCACTTGTTCCGCGTTGACAGGTGAACATTCAGCGCATTTCGAATGTACTGCTCTGGATGCGGCATTGGATGGCTTTTGCCTGGCTTCGTCTTGCGCTCGTGCTTCTCATATTCGCGCACAACCTTTACCCACTCCTTTGGATAAAGCTCTTTGAACTTCTCCAGGAATTGCTCAAAGCTGAATCCAGGTTGCAATGCTTCACAGGTGGCTTGCACCTTCTCCGCTTTTTTTACAATCACTGTCATTCGTCACACCCCTCTCTTATAGCGCCTGCTTTATCAGGTCGCTGATTCGTACCGGATCAGCCTCGCACAGCGCCTTGATGGCTTTGAGACTGGTCATCCCCAGGATCTCGCCAATATGGCGCTCATCCACTCCCTTACGTTTCAACTTGACCGCCAATGTGCGACGGCCACTGTTCGCTGACGCACCATCAATGCCAGCCTGAGCGAACAGACGGCGCACCAGGGCCGTGATCTGATCAGCTCGATAGCTCACCACCCCGTCACGCTCAACCCGCGTCAGCTTGAGGCCTTTACCGCTGCGCCCGGACACCAACAGGGCAGACTCAGGATCCAGACCACGATAAGCAGCTGGCCGGTTCGTTACCCCAAGGCCGCGCTGTAAACGCTCATCCAAGTGGGCATCAATAGCATTCACCAGCTTGCGATTAACCCAAGCAAGTGGGCGCTGACGCCCGTTGAATGCAATCTCAGGCCGGAGCTGACTATCTTCCAGCGGCTTGCCATCTGCCCCCATGTAGTCCCTAACCAGCAGCTGGGTGATCTCAACCGGCTTGAGCCCGGTTCCAAAGCAGATCAGCAACAACGCTGCATCCCGGCTACCGTTCTCTGCACTCGATACCTTGGCCACTTTAACCGCATGTTCCAGCTGCGCATCTTCAACAACTATGGCCTTTGGCATTCTCTGTTGACTTCCGCTTATTGGACTAATACAGAGAGTATATGGCGAGAAAACGGCCCATTCAAGGGCCGCATTGAATCTTCGCAATGGGTTCACGGAAACGCTGGCAAGACAGGAGCTTGCCTATCCAGGCGGGTAAGCTATCTTTGAGTTGTAGCTGGGAGAAACACAATGTTATTTAACTGCCGCAGAGGCAGCCAAGAATAGGACCGGACGTTAGCAGTCCAGACGAGCGCAATGAACTGCCGCATAGGCAGACAATTTTTGACACCAGCTATACCAATGGGCCCTAATTTCGGGGCCCTTTTTATCGCTGCAGCACTCCGAGCGCACACAGCCCGCAGGCGATCTGATGTAGGGCCTGCGCTGCTGGCGTTACCCACATCACCGGATCCGTACTGGAAGTCGGCGATCGATGCTCATTAACACATCGCCAGCGTCAAACTGGATATTTTCTCTGACAACACCTTATACTGTATGCATATACAGCTAGCGGTATTTGCCATGTTCATACGACCAACTGAGAGTTCGCCCGTTATCGGGTTGCCCCTGTTTGCTTCCCCTGCATCCTGCGGTTTTCCTAGTCCAGCCCAGGATTATGTCGAAGCAACCCTGGATCTGAACCAGCTCTGTATCAGTAGACCTGCTGCCACCTACTTTGTTTGGGCTGCAGGCGACAGCATGATAAATGCGTGCATCCAGGATGGCGATCTGCTCGTTGTGGACCGCTCAATCACCGCACGCCATGGCAACACCGTGATCGCATGCGTGGATGGCGAATTCACCGTGAAAATTCTCCAGCGGCTCCCGCATCTCGCCCTGCTACCCGCCAATCCAAGGTATCAGCCGATTATCTTTCAGGACGAGCAATCGCTAGTGATTTTTGGCGTGGTCATGTTTGTCATTCATAAGCAATACCAGCACTTCAGATGACAACAGCAATTGCCCTCGTTGACGTAAATAATTTCTACGCCAGTTGTGAGCGTTTGTTCCGGCCGGACTTAGCCGGCCGCCCGATTGTGGTTCTCTCTAATAACGATGGCTGTGTTGTAGCCCGCTCCGCCGAAGCCAAGAAAATGGGCATCAAAATGGGTGCCCCCTACTTCAAGATCAAACGGGATTTTGAGCGTGGCGGTGGCGTCTGCTTCTCCAGCAACTTTGCGTTCTATGCCGATATGTCCCAGCGAGTCATGACCACGTTGGAGAGCATGGTGCCAACGATGGAGATCTACTCGATTGATGAAGCGTTCATTGAACTCGGCTCTTTATGGGCCGGCGACTTTGTTGATTTTGGGCGACAGGTGCGAGCGACCATTCAGCAGTACACAGGCCTTACCGTCGGCGTTGGTATTGGCCCAACCAAGACCTTGGCCAAACTAGGGAACTACGCCGCCAAGAAGTGGCCAGCAACCGGGGGCGTTGTTGATATTCGCGATGAGGGACGCCGGGCTCGGCTCATGGCCATAACGCCGATCGGCGAAGTGTGGGGCATCGGTCGAGCCCTGAACAAACAACTACAGGCCGAAGGCGTTGCGACAGTGGCAGATCTTGTTGATCTTCCACCCAAACAGATCCGGCAGCGTTATGGTGTCGTGGTAGAGCGCGTGATCCAGGAACTACGCGGCATCCCATGCTCAGATCTGGAGCTCACTACACCAGCCAAACAGCAAATCGTCAGCAGTCGCTCGTTTGGCGAACGGATCACGGAGCAACCTAGCATGCATCAGGCGTTGTCTGCCTTTATGGAGCGAGCGGCAGAGAAACTCCGCAAAGAGAAGATGCGTTGCCAGCATGTGAGCATCTTCTTCCGGACCAGCCCTTTTAGCGAAGGCGAGCCGTATTACGGCAACCAAATATCGGCCAAGCTGCCGCGACCAACCGACGATACCCGGGAGCTTCTGCGCCATGTTACCGGCCTGCTGCCGCATATCTGGCGCGACGGATTCCGCTACCAAAAGGGTGGAGTCATTCTCAGCTCGTTCACACCACGGGATCACCACCAGGGTGATCTATTCGATAATCCGGATACAACCGAACGCCGGTTGATGGCCGTCATTGATGAAATCAACCACCTGGGCCTGGGGCATGTGGGTTTTGCGTCGAAGGGAGTTGACACATCGGAATGGATGATGAAGCAGGAGTATCTAAGCCCTAGATATACCACTCGCTGGGAAGATATACCCACGGCTTTCTAGCATCCACCAGCCCAATCCCCAGCATTTGTCCCTGTGCTCTACGATATTCAAGCGTTCCGAATGTCGACGGGGTGGTTGGCTAATCAACTCTTGGGCCAGTGATAGGCCGATGCCTCGGGATCAGGGCTTGAGGCAGTAGAGCGACGTTCAATATCGCACAGAAGAATTGGCCACAAGAATTTGATTGCGACGGCATTTGTTTCGGGTTCGTCGGGATGATTAAACAAGTCGATCAATCGATCGAATAGCGCCCGGTTAATCTGCGCAGGTGACGTGCGTATGGCCGGAAATGCACTGATGCCTCTGAGCGAAACTTGAGTCGCGATCCGAAGCAATACCGGGATCTCATCATCCAAGGGCACAATGTAACGCCATTCTGGGTCGCGATGTTCATCCCCATCCGGCAATATCTCCATCGATGCATAGTCTCCGTGGAACGTGATCGAGTCCCATACTCTGGCGGCCTTCCGCAATGGGCATTTCTCATCGATCGACAACAACAACCCTGATAGCGGCACGAACCCGGAGTCGTCGGCCAACAGATTGATACCTAGCAGGGACCGAAGTTCGCAATTGAATTTAGACTTGAGTTCAAGATCACCCAAAATCTTGCGGCGTAAAGCGCTCACACTCAGGTCAAAATGTTTGGCTATCCGGGATGAGCTCCCATCCATCAACATAAGCGTCGCAATTTCCTCTTGCATGCATTCATTTTCTCTATATTCATAAATACTAACTGGCGATTTAGATGCTTCCAGCCATCCAAAGTTATGCAGATCACCTTTGCTCCAAAATATCTCGTCCAGTTCCGTATCATTCTGCGAGGAATAGCAAAAGAACGTCTGACCGGTTGTATCCACGTCCGGACCTAAACCGGATAGTCCTGATGGAACGATGCGGCCTGTGCCGGATAACTCTGCGAGCGAAGCCCGGTGCTTCGGAGGTGCCGAAGAGAAATCAAGCTGGAAAGAAAGAGGTCGCTGGTGTTTGTTCAATTCAGCCACCTCCAGCCGTTCAAGTGTCACGTCAGAATCGTGAATGAAAATATGAGGGAATGACTGAAGACATCTAATTTGTGCTGCATACTGTTTGGTGTTCGGATGTTCATCAGACCATCTCCACTGGCAAAGTTGCTGCAGCCACTGAAAAAACTCATCATGCAATGCACCGCGGAGTCTCCGGTCAATCACCAGTAATTCAGGTATCCCACTGATCGAGTATCGGTCAAACCTTGTGTCAGGTGCCCAGAACTGCAGCAATAGATCCGATATACTAATAGGGCTACCAGATCGGTAATATTGGATAAACGACGCAGGCAAATTGCCATACATAATGCCCACCGAGAGCAGCGGCTCCAAGCCGAACTGGTCAACAGTTCGTTGGCCAAGCATATCTGTACTCCGCATCACACCAAAGTCTTCGCGCCAGAAGACACGCTTCGATCTCTGCATGCAAAGGTAGTGAACTAACCCCATAGGTCCTCGTTATTCAGCTTTGATTTGTGTTTTTGTAATCGAAGTTGTCAGCAACCGGCGAACGTTAAACTCAATCATCCACCAGCCGCTTACCCAAAACAATTTCAATGCACGGCAAAACCAGGAATTATTGTGTTGCAGGCTACCAGCGCAATTTGGCAATAGCAGCGTTGAGTGCCCTATCAAAGTCAGAGGTACGCGGAATGGAGTATCCAGTTCGCATCCCACCTGAATATCGAATATTCCTAGTGGCGCTAGGCAGATACTCAGAATAGATGAACCACAGCTCTTGATGCGTCTGAACAAGCCAGCCGTTTTGCGTGCGATATTCTTGAAGGCCGTTAAGCAATGGTGCGTAGTCCGGGCACTTACCTGTTGATACTATAACCTCTTGGAGTTGTTCCGGTGAGAGAAGAGGCCGCAGAGCGGATTGCTCGCGCCCGTCATGCCACGCATGCCACTTATCGATGCACTCCTGCCGATCACAAATCTGCGCCGCAGACGGAGCAATCAGGAGCTGGCCGCAATACCGGCATTCATTGGGGGCAACAGGACTTCTAATGGCAAGGGGCCGCCGCAGGGCTTGCGCTTCTCGCTTGCGCTTTTGTTCTGCAACCATTCGGCTCATTCTTTGAGCTTCGGCCTCCTGCCATAGCTTTACTCTTTCCTCTGCGTCTCGACGTATTTCGGCTTCTTCGGCCAGCGTTTTAGTCAATCTCGCGGTTATCTCCCCAATGGTTCGACTTTCCGTTGGGTGGTGAAGCCAGCGCAATGCGACGTTTCGCAGGAAAAGGGTATCGAGAAGGTAGCCAACAACGGGGGTATCAATTGGGCGTTGAGATAAGAACGAATAGAGAATTGAATAATCGACGGTCAGGAGTCCCCGTCGTGGCCAGTGGGAGACAAATGCCCCGAGCCAGGCCGGCGGTTCGGTGGATTGCTGATCTGCAGGTGGTAAGTAAAGACCGAGGCAGACATCTTCATCCTCTGGATGCAGTGACTCATGAAAAACCAATAGCACTTGCGGATAAATCGTTTGCTGTTGATGGATGAACACATCACCAATTGGCCTTCGCGGGATGTGGTATGCCTCGGTCAAATGATAGCGGCCATTGCGCACCGTAACTTCACCGGCAATGTCAGGCCCAATAATAGGTCGTGACTCTGGGTGCCGCTGGTGCGTCAGCTCGGCAAGCAACATCAGTCTTATGCTGGTCTCTGCGGCGTATTTACACAGGTCTTGGCTTTTCCTGTAGTGGGCGAAGTGATGCAGCCTGGCCTCCCCTTTTCTCCCCACGAGGTCTGCAAAGCAAGCTGGACATACACAATCACATGCCAGGCCGTTCTGAACATCGTCAATGCTGACAATCTCCCCGTCCGACTTCTTTACCGCAAACGGGATTTTTGCATGACTCAGGGGGATATTCGGGCTAGCCACTTAACAAGCCTCCATCTGGTTCGCTATTCTCGGCTCAACGACTTATGACCACGCGCCGACTCATTATTGATTTTTTTAAAGCCTGCATTTTCGTAATATTGCTTTTTTGGGATCGCTTGAATGCTATAGATTTCAAATACAGCCAGCATGTTGGTAGTCGAATTTTATCGCGAACATTTACACCGTATTCTTTGCGCATTTCTCGCAGGATCCCGTCAATATTCAGTGGGGTTACGATAAATAATGGCATGTTCGATGCCTGCATCTTGTCATACAACATAGCTGCGCATTTTTTTACGCTATCCTTGGTCACACCATAAGAGGCATCATTATCCAGATGAACAGATAGCGTTCGACCATCACTAAACCACTCAAAACCATCAGATGACTTTATCCGGAGCCCTTTCGGTGCCACCCAGATAGCCACCAACACAATAATGAGAAATGCCATAAAAAACAAAAAAGGAATAGGCGACGAATATTTCTCACCCGCTAACCAATCTTGGAATTCCAGATCTGTAGCGAACATTAATACCAAATTAACCACCCCAAAAAAACCAAGAAAACCTCGGACATTTAGTATCCTAACAGTAATGCTGTGCGGGTTGGTGAATTCACATTTAAACGGTAATAGAGCGCATAGGATTGATAAAATAAAAAAACAAGAAGAAAATGTATTTATTGTTGAGCTATTCATTATGCACTCATCCCTCAAGGTAAAACGCTTCGTCCCGATAGTCACAAAACACCATTCCGCCACCCGTCATGCAGACCGCCACCTGCTTGGGCTTGAGTGACAGGAAGAGGCTATGCCGGCTGATGCGCCCCTGAGCAAAAAGTTTGGTCATTCGCAGCATGCGCCGCACATACAGGATCATTGGATTCTCCTTAACTGAACAATATCAATTGGCCCTTGCTGTTGGCCGTGGGATCCGCGTTGACTTTGAAAACCTCATCGTCATTGTTGCCGAACAATTTCAGTAATCGCCCGTCTACTGCGACAAGATCATTGATCCCGGCTGAGACCTTGATTTCTCCGGGCTCTGACAACGCAATCGACCAATGCACTAGCCCATTCCACTCGCACCTGGTTATGCGCCTGACTAAAAAAGGGCCGGTGCCATAGCTGGTCTTTACGGTATCACACGGAGCCAGCAAATCTTCAACAGTCGGCTGATTTTCCGGCGTCTGCCGGAAACTCTCTGGCCTCATCGGAAAGCCCAGTGAATGTTGAGCTATCGAGTGCGCAAAAACACGCATTATCCACCCCCAGCATTTTGGTTGATGAGGTGATTATCCATGCTGCAGGCGCAATGCAAGCGACTCGCTTCGAGCGTTCAATGGTTTTTTGACGGCAAATAATGTGTTGTCAGGATCCATAGGAAATGCAGCCCTCCTACCCTCCCTTGGTGGGGGTTGCATCATCCAGAGCTGCGAGACAATAAGCCCATCGAAACCAAGCCTTGCTTTGTGATGGAGCTGATATGAACTTTCTGAATGGTACTGCTTTTCTCGACTTCCTTTTTTCTGCTCCGGCGGCTGCAGTGGCGGTTCCCCAGCGTAAAACAGCGATAGCACAAACCATTTCCGAGAAGATCAGTAACAATCTGGCGGCACTGCACATTGTCAAAACATGCTCAGTGGATGGGGCCAACTCATTGACGGATAGCGAGCGTTCTGTGTTGAGCGCCTACACCGGTTGGGGGCAGTTATCTTGCCTGTTTGAGCCGACGCACCCGCGCCATGAAGAGTTGAAATCACTTCTGACGGCTCGGGAATATACCGCGTTGGCAGGCTCCATTTTGACCAGCTATTACACACCAGAATGGTTAATTGACAGCATCTACCGCGCTGTTGCTCGGCTTGGTGTGCAAGAAGGCTGCATGTTAGATCCCGCAACAGGGAGTGGCCGCTTTCTTTCCCGCCTTCCTGCCAGCATGGCCGGCATGCGTCAGTTTGCGGTCGAACTGGACGGACTGACCGGCAATATTGCCCGCTTAAACAACCCCTCAGCCAAGGTCTATGTAAATCAGACGTTTGAAAGCGTGAAGCTGCCGAACTCCGGTGACTTCTCTCTGGTTATCGGCAATCCGCCTTACTGCAACGTCAACGCCAAGGACCGTACCTTTGGCGCATTGAGCCTACACAACTACTTCATGATCCGCGGGCTCATGGAGCTGCATATCGGCGGGCTCATGGCTTACGTTGTTTCCTCGTGGGTGATGGATGCCAAAGACAGTGATTTACGGCTTGAGCTGGCCGCTCGGGGTAATCTGGTGGCCGCCTGTCGCCTCCCTAACGCTGTATTCACCTCAGAGGGGGCGAATGTCGTTACAGACATTTTGATTTTCCAAGCAGCAGAGTACCCCGAAGAAAACCCATCCTGGGTTGATACCGTCGAAACTCAAGACGAGCACGGGAAGCCGTTCAGAATCAATCGTCTATTTGCGGAAAATCCGGCTCTTGTGGCTGGGGATCTGTCGGTCTCGACCAATTTCAATGTAACGTGTGATTGCAAGGTTGCTGCTGGCACTGACTTGGCGGCGCTAGTGAATTCAGTTCTCGATCAACAGACCCAACAGCCCGTTTTCTATCGGAAGGCCTCTAAGCTCCAAGCTAGCAAGGGCATGGTGAGCCAACCGACCGGCGTTGATGATGTTGGGGTTTATGAGTTCTGTCTTGGCGCTGATGGGGTGTTACTGCGTCGGTTGCCAAACTGCGTTGATGAAGATGGACACGAGCAAAAGGTGTTTATGTCCTTCGAGCCCAAATACAACACGGATAAGACCCGCATTATTGCCATGCTGCGCGTCAAGTCTATCCTGGCTCGTCTGATTCAAGCAGAGCAGGAGAATGCCGCAGAGGGGGTAATCAAGAATCACCGAGCAAACCTGAACGCCACTTATGATCAGTTTGTAAAGGACTTCGGCCCCTTCCATTCAAGCAAGAATCGGTCAGTTTTGAGCGAAGATCCATGGTACTACCGCCTTCGCGCTCTGGAAGTGGATTATGTCGCGCCAATATCCAAGGCTGTGGCCGACAAGGAGGGTATTGAGGCTCGGGCCGAGCGATGGAGCAAGGGGGAGTTTTTCACTCGTCGCATTATCAAACCGGTGGTTGAGCCCACCAGCGCCGCAGACTTGGCGGAAGCCGTTTTGATCTCGATTAGCTACCGAGGCCTTGTTGATCTTGAATTTATTGCCAAGTTGATTGGACATACCGGCGACGAACAATCACTGGTTCGCCAGTTAGCCGAACAATCATTGGCATTCCGTGAGCCAGAATCAAACCAAGTCGTTCAGGCCGCCAAGTACCTGTCTGGATTCCTGCGCCCCAAGCTACGAGCTGCAGAGCTGGCCGCAGAACAAGATCATGAGTTTGAACTGAATGTCGTAGCACTGAAACAGGCCATGCCTGAGCCGGTTCAAGCGGTCGATATTTTCGTGCCTATCAATGCGCGTTGGATCCCTACGACATTTCACCAAGATTTTGTGCGCTATCTGGCCGCAGATGTAAATCTCCCTGTAACCGTCCTGCTTGCAGATGATGATTTCAACCTGAAAGTGGGCCACATCAGCACGGTAAAGAATAGCGTTGAATGGGGCACAACTCGCCGCGCCATGATCGATCTGCTCGATGCGCTGTTTAATAACCGCAAGATTGAGGTCAAAGACCCGCACCCATCAATACCCAATCAATATGTCGTCAACAATGATGAAACGCTGGCGGCCCAGCACAAAGCCGATGAAATCCGTGCTGCATGGGAAATGTGGGCGCTGGATGATGCAACCCGTCGAGACATTGTTCAGGAACGCTACAATGAGCTGTTTAATGGCTTTGTGGCCCCGAAATATGACGGTTCACGGTTGCCTCTGAATGGTTGCGCCCTGGATCTCTATTCTTCTCAGCGCAACGCCGTAGCTCGGGCCATTTTTGATAAAACGATGCTGGCCGATCACTGCGTTGGTGCCGGAAAGACCAATTTCATGGTCGCATTCGCTCACGAGCTGCGCCGCATTAACAAGAATGAACGGGTGGTATTGGTCGCGCCAAACCATCTGATTAGCCAACACGCCGCCGCTGCCCAATTCCTGTTCCCTGGGTTGAATGTTCTGGTCGTAGACAAGAAACAAATGGCCCCCGCCACCCGCCGAACCGCGCTGGCGCGACTGGCTATCTCTGATTTTGACTTGTGTATTATCCCGCTCAGTGTGTTTGGCTTGATCCCTGCGCCAATCGAAATGCAGATGGAGCTTATTAACAAAGAAATGAGCGCAATGCATGATGCCATGGCGGCGTTGAGCGGTAATAAATTTTCAGTGCGTGACATTCAGAAGCGGCTCAAGCGCAAGGAAGAACAGCTCGAGGCTTTAACCGCCAAGCAAACCGACGATTTTCTTGATTTTTCTAGCTTGCGGATCACCGCCTTGGTCGTTGATGAAAGCCAGTTCGCCAAGAACCTTGCCTATTCATCTTCACTGACGAATGTTGCGGGCCTGGGCAATCCGGAAGGCAGTCAGCGGGCATTTGACCTCTATGTAAAATCACGCTGCGTCCTGCGGGCTGGCGGGCGCTACATCGAAGCCACAGGCACCCCGATCCTGAATAGCGTAGTGGAGGCACATAGACACCTGCGATTCATGGCCGAAGAGTACACCGAAGAATCGGGACTGACGCATTTTGATGCGTTCTCTGCTGTCTTTGCTCAACCGGTCACAAGCCACGAGCTTTCTGCGTCCGGACGCGGTTACAAGCAGCGCACCCGCGTAGCCGTCTTTACCAATCTGACAGAGTTGCAATCCATCTACTCGAGCTTCGCAGATGTTGTAACGGAAGATCAGCTTCCAAACATCATCCCACGCTTGCCGGATGGACGCAGTGCGATCCCGCCTTTGTCTGGCGGCAAAATCAAAGAGTTGGTTATCGAGCCTGACGCTATCCAGGAAGAGGGCTTTAAACAAATCGTGGTCGATTTCAAGAATACCGATCGGCACATGAATAACCCGCTGGCCCTGCTGAACCGTGGCCGCATGCTGTCTCTTGATGCTCGTCTGGTTTATCCGTTAGCGCCGGATCACGACAATAACAAAGTGAATACAGTTGCTCGGGATATTCTGGCTCGTTATCAGGCCACAATGGACGTTCGCGGCACACAGTTGGTGTTCCTTGACCGCTCAATTCCGGCTCGTCATCGCGCCGCCGCGCAATCTGAATGGTCAACGGTTATCGCGCAAGCTGACGCTGGGGATGAAGCCGCGATTGAGAAGCTGGCGGGTATTGAGCTGGGAGAGCTCGAATCAATGCTGGCGGGTACAGTTAGCCTTTACGACTGTCTGGTTGAAAAGCTCATTGCACTGGGAATACCAGAACGCGAAATCGCTGTAATTCACGATTACCGATCTGATGTTCGCAAGGATTGGCTGCGAGCCCAGGTGAATGAAGGGCTTATTCGGGTGGTTCTCGGCAGCACTGAGCTGATGGGCTCCGGCTCGAACTATAACAAGCGAATGGTTGGCCTCATTGATTTTGACCTGCCGCTTCGCCCTGGTGATTTGACTCAACGCCATGGCCGCATCCTGCGGCAAGGTAACGAGCTGTGGCAGAACGCCCCCTCTTTTGCGGTTGATGTTGTTGTGGCAATCACCCGCCGCAGCCTGGACGCTTGGCAGTTGGGGTTACTGCATACCAAGCAGCGATTCATCACCATGTTCCGCCAGTTGGATTGCTCAGTACGCCATTATACCGAGCAAAACGAGGTCATTGATTTTGGCGAGCTGTCGGCCATTGTGGCCGGTGATACACGAATCCTTGAGCATGTTAGAGGTACGGCTGAACTTCGGAAGCTGGAAGCAGCTAAAAATAGTTGGTTCAGAGGCCGCATGATGATGCAAGACAACCTCCGGTTTAATGCTAACCGGATAGCTAGCCTCGATGCTCGGTTGCCAGCGGCAACGGTTGACGCCAGTATGGTTGCCAGCACCAAAAGAGATAGCCCGATAGCGGTTGATGGGCTCATGTACGGGCTTACGCAAGCTGACACCCTCGATTCAGTGGCCGCTGCCACCCACAAGAACGCTTATACTGCGTTCGCGGCTGAATATGAAAAGCACCGGTTTAATAAACGGGCCTACGCCGCCTTGGCTCAGTATCGGGGAATGAGCTTGGTTCTGGATCGTCGGGACTCGATATTTGGCGGGGATACGTTCAAAGTGCAGGGTCAAGGCTCCACCTATGAGCTGGAAGCCTATATCAAAACTCACTCTCTGGCGGGGGTCTTAAATGCCTTTGTTCGATTCACTGATGAAATGCCTCGCATGCCTCGCCACCTGACCGAGCTTCGGGCTCGTGCCGAGAAGGAAATAGAAAACATAGAGGCTGAAATCGATAAGCCCTTTGCGAAGCAAAGCGAGATCGATACCTTGATCGCCCGTCTGCGCGACCTAGAAAAGCAACTTCTGGAAGATCGTCAATCGACCCAGGAACAAGCTCTGGCTGCTTGATGTGGGGGCTGGCCGGTTAATATTGCCGGCCAGCTTACCGGTAACTCGTTGGTATGGTCTGGCTGTTGATAATGGTTGGTCAGGCTCTATCGCTCTCCCTTGTAATCGCCCCTCGCGGCCCCCCTCTCCCCCCCTTGCATCATTCAGAAGTGCGAGAAAATGGCTCTATCGAAACAGCCACCGGAAAAGGGAAACGCCATGAATGCCGCCACTCTCGAACACGCTACAGGCACCCCTGTAGTTCTGCGCCACGATCAAATCGTTCCGGCCCCCTGGGGCAACGTGCGAGTGTCGCCACGCACCCCTGAAAGCAAGGCCGAGCTGATTGAATCTGCTCGTCTGCATGGGATCCTGCAAAGCGTTATTGTTCGCCCCCATCCCACGCAACCGGATATATTTGAGCTGTTGGCTGGATATGGTCGCTATGATGCTGCGGGTGTCGTTGGATGTCCGATCCCCGCAATTGTCAAGAATGTAACAGACGGCGAAGGGGTGGCTATCGGGATGATAGAAAACATCATCCGCGAGAATATGTCTCCGGTCGATGAATCCAAGGCGGCCAAGCTGACGCTCTCCTTTTGCAATGGTGATTATGAAGAAGCTCGGCTCCGACTGGGCTGGACGATGCAACACCTTAAACAGCGATTGCACTTAACCCGCTGTATTCCGGCTGTTCTGGATGCCCTTTCAGGTGGCGAGGCCAAACTGACCTTGCGCCATGCCGATCTGCTGGCGGGTGTCAGCGAAGAGGCCCAGCAAGCACTGCTTGCTGAAATTCTGAAAAAAAATATGTCCGTTGAGGATTTGAAGGTACTGCTTGGCAAGGCCACTCGCGCCTTGAGCAAAGCCCGATTTGATATTGCCGAATGCGCAGGGTGTGAGCACAACAACCAGCAACAAAACTCGTTGTTTGACGAGTTTAAGACCGGTGACGGGGCTCACTGCCGAAACTTGATCTGTTTTAAGGCCAAGACAGCCGAAATGATTTCCCAGCAACGGGCCGAGCTCACAGAAAGGTATGGGACGATCATTCTGCTGTCAGAGGCCGACCGCTCCATTGTTCGCAACATTGACCATGACGCCGTTGGTGCCGAGCAGTTTTTTAACGGCTGTATGTCCTGCAGTCACCGTGTTGCCCTGCTTGATGATCGCCTGGATACAGCCGGTGATGTGCAAGAAAACTTCTGCACAAAATTGGATTGCTACACCAATTGCGTGAGCACGAAGAAAGCCGCCGAAGCCCAGGAACTACTCGCCGCTGAAAAGGCCGAGAAGAAAACCAAGACGCAAAAGGGCAAGCAGGTTTCTCCTGAAAAAACCAATGGCCAGCCTGTGACTGCATCTGGTGACACAAACGCAACTTCGAGCGGTGCAGCAGCAAGCACAACCGCCTCGGGCAACGGGGCCGAGCATGTTCAGTGCAAGCTCACAACTCGCGTCATTGATGATAACAAGGTCATGCTTCGCCAAGCCGCTGTTGATGCTTGGGGAGCCACATCAGAGGCGGCACAAACCTTCCAACTCGCGGTTGTATTGTCAGCAATTAAGAGTTTGACCGGCAGTCCGTTCGCTACTCAGTTGCCTCGAGTGCTCGAGAGCATGAGCATTGATGATATGCGCAATGGCATCGTGAAGGCCGTCAAGAGCTTGGTGGATGAAGCGAAAACCGTTGGTTGCTGGAACATGACCGATATTTTGATCAGCACATTACAGCATGCTCCTGACGCCAAGGCCCATGCGGTTGCGAACTGGATCCCGACAACGGAGCGGCTGGACTCCTACACCAAGGACGCCTTGATTGTGCTCCTTGAGCAATCTGGCTTTAAGGATGCCTATCAGGCCGCCCAGGGAGAAAAGGCGCTCCGCAAGCTCCTGACTCAATCCAAGGGGGATCTGATTAAGGGGGTGATTGAGTTCCCCTTCGACTGGTCATCCTTTGCCCCTAGCTCATACCTCAACAAACTGTAACCACCTCCCCCACCCAGCCCCCGCAAGGGGGCATAAATGGAGTTTACGCCATGAATACATTAATGCGTCTTATTTACGTTTTACTGTTCACCACCCTGCATGCAGCCCATGCCGGTGAACTGAACACTGGAACCGTAGTTGGGCTGATCCAATCAGACCATGCAATCCTGCACGTCAAACCAGACAACGGCGACAAAGATGTGTTGGTTCGGCTGCTGGATGTAGAGGTACCAGAACGAGGCACTTCATATTGGCAGGACTCCGTGAATGGAATGTGCCAGTTGCTTTGTCGCCAGCGCATATCATGGGATGTGATCACGATAGACCCTGACGGGGTGCCCTCGGCTTACATCTACCTGGGGGACGATTGGGTAAACCGTTCGGTGATCCTGCATGGCTTTGCTCGAGCAACAAAGGAGCCCCATCACCCCGAGTTGAGCGAGAGCGAATCCGAAGCAATGCTGGTGGCTGTTGGAATTTGGCAGAGCAAAAAGCGCGGTGATGGTTTTGTTGAGGCGGTGATATTGGATGGTGCTGCGTCACCCAAGGGGTATGGCGGTGCTCCCGAGCAGCGGGTTGCATCGATAGGAACCGGTGTAGAGTGATCTCAACCAAACAAGTACGCACAGGAGAGCGCCATGCTGGCCTTTAACTTTGTCCCTACATCGAGCTTTGTCAGCGCAGTGGCTTTTGTTGCCGCCCACGCCAAGGGAACCATTGCACCGATCCACAAGTACCTTCTGTTGAAGGTGCAGGAGAATGGTGTTGTGAGTGTGCAAGCCACAAACGGCTCATACTATCTAGGGCGCTCTTGTCGCGTTGATGCGGTTCGGGAAGGGGGCTCAGTTTGTCTCGATGCTGGCAAGTTTAGCGCCATTCTCGCCAAGCTGCCGAGTGATGCCCAATCCGTATCCGTGGATATAGTCGAGGATGCCGGTCGCATTACCGGCGAGGTAAAAGCTGGCCGGAGCCGTTTCAAGCTGGTGGGTGAGTCACCAGCTCAGTTCCCGCAGCCGGAACTCTGCAGCAATCATTTTAAGTTCACAGTCCCCGCTGCGCAGATGGTCGCAGCACTGGATAAAGCCAATCGCGTGGCCCCGTCTAATGACTGCCGCGCAATTTTGAACTCTGTGCTGATGGAAGTATCTGCCACTGGGGATTGCGCTGTGGTTGCGTCCGATGGGATGCGCCTTGCCAAGAAAGAGTTTCGCATTGGCTCCTTCTCCCTCCCTGCAGACCATCCAACCGACTCATTAAAAATGGTCATGCCGAAGCAACAGGTCGGCCAACTGATCTCGCTGATAGGTCGAAACAACGCGACAGATTTGGTGTTTGTTGTGGATCGGAATCGCGTTGCTGTTATAGACCCAAGTCAAGGTTGGCGTCTGCAGTTCTCCCTGGTCGATGGGCAATACCCAAACTGGCGCTCAGTTGTCCCCCGCCCTAGTGAGAGCTGGACTTCTATTGAGCTTGAGCGAGAGGCTTTGATTGGGTGCCTTGAGCGGGCTCGTATCTTGGCAGACGAAAAGAAATGCACCATTGCCCTCTCATTGAATGGCTCAGAGCTGTCAATCACCAGTAGCAACGGTGATCGGGAAGAGGGGGCTATTGAGCAAATGACCTGTGCATCCTGTTCCGGCAAAAAGGCTTTACGAGTCTGCTTCAATGCCAACTTCCTGTTACAAGCGGTTACTGGTTTGGTCGGGGCAGTTGTGCGCTTAACTTTGGATGGTGACAACACTCAATCGGCTGGATTGCTTGAGGCGGATAGTGATGCGTTGGCCCTGCAGGTAGTCTCGCAGTATCGGGCGTAGCTGGGGTTGCATCGGTGGAAGTTGTTGTATTTTGATCTTGTCGAAGAAGCCGTATTTTGGGAGAGAGATTATGTTTCAGCCGTTGATTGAGTTACTGGGTAGCAAGCTGGGTGTGCGTGAGTTCTGCTTGCAGGTGTCAGGGGATGAATCGATGACAACCATCATTGTGAGCCCTTCTTTGAGTGCTCCTGCCACTGCCATTACGGCAACCGGCTATGACGAGCGCAAGGAAGCCTATCGCGCTTTACTGACCTCACCGTTGATCGTTCGCGCTCCGCTGGCTGATGTTGATACACGATTGGCTGAGTTGATTGAATCCTACGTCCAAAATCTGACTCCGGCCCTGAGTGACAGCAATGTATCGAGTCTGCTTTCTCAAGCCGTGAGTCAGGCCAAGGATACGCACGGACAAAGCGGCCCCAAAGCGAAATCCAAGTCGAAGTCTCAAGCCGCGCCAGTTGGCGACAATGATCGCGAGGACGAGGGTGATGATGGTGTGGTTGAGGCTGAGTCCGTTCACGGCGAAGAGAAATCAGTCGGACAGGGTTCACCATCAAACAAGTACGACGATGATCTGTTGGCAAGCCTTGGGCTGTAAGGAGTGGATATGTCAGGACAACAAAATCCATTGGTAGCTGTGCTGCGCAGAACCTTCAAGATTGGAAGTGCAATTATTCAAGATCCGGCCCCGACGCTACCACTGTCGATGGTTCAACAGATTTTGAGCGCCACCTATCCGCAGGTCAGATGGACTCAACTGTACGACAGTGATGCCAAGGTTGTTGGTGACACGTTGGAATACGAATTTCTGATTCCACCGGTAAAGACCAACGGCTGATTGCGTCACTCCTTGCGGGGAATTAACACTGTTAATTCCCCTCCCACTCCCCCCTATCCCCACGCACTGGCTACGAAATTAACACTGTTAATTTCATCGTATGAAACCCTGCAGACACCAGTCGAAGTGCAAAATTAACACTGTTAATTTCATCCCTCCAATCTCTACCGGTACTAGCCGAAGCGCAGAATTAACAGTGTTAATTCCTCCCGAAAAAATCCCAATTAACACTGTTAATTCAGCTCTGGCCAACCATGGGGTTGCATTAGCCAGAGTTGAGCGATCATGGTTTCTCAGGCAAACAAACAAGGTTTAACCCATGAGCGACAACCAAGAAGAGATAGAGCATTGGTTGGCCCAATTGGTTGCGGATACCGCAGGGGCAACCGTCACCGATGAAGGCGAAAAAACAGAGAGCACACAAGGAGGGCATGCACAATGGTCAACAATCTACCGGAATCTGAACAGGCTTCGCGTCTTGCCGGTTTCTCAGTTCGACTGCGTGATCCCGCCTCGCTGACACACCAACGGCAGATCCTACCAGCCACATCCAGTGCGGCTGGATTGTCAGCCTCGGTTTCAGATATGGCTGATGCAGGGTATAGCTCCGACACCATCCAGTATAGCACCATGATTGCCAGCACCGTCCGGTTCGCGCACAAACATGGGATTGGCATGGACACCATCAATCGAATGATGGTTGCCCCCAAGTCTGAGGTATTTAGTGCGTTCGATCAGCTTGGGTATGAGATTGCGGCGTTCCTGGCTGAGTTCGGCCAGAAGGCCCAACAGTCAGCTAAGGAACAAATGCTCTCGACTCTGAAAGGGATGGATAACCCTGAGCTTATCGCAGACTTCATTAGCTTTCTGGATGACCTAAGCCAATCTCAAAACTTCAACATTGGCATGATTCGGGACTTAAACTCGGCATACTTCGGACAGGAAAGCCATATCCTGAAATTCAGAATGTTCGATGATCCAAGCCTTTGCGTATGTTCGCTCGGCTTCAATGAAAGTGAAGTCGAGGCGGCGGCCTGTGCCTCTGTGCTGATTGATCGACTATCACCGATTGGCCTCTGTAGCTCTTTTGTTTGGAACAAGAACCAATTTTTTACTTGGTGGATGGATGATGTTTCATTCAAGTTGCCCGAAACCGTAGTTCTGTCCCAGGTGGACAGACTGATGGAGTTGATTGGCGATAACCGAGACGAGCTTGAGGGTGAGGTAGATGACAGCGCCGTGCTTAGTTCAGAGTTCCAATGCTCCTACCCTGAGTTATACGCCTTGTTGCTAGAGGTTGCAGGGGCTACCGAAGCTGTGGAGACAATGATTTCGGATGCAATGGGAATCTCCGAGAACACTGGTATCGAATTCTGGTCAGCGGTGGTCAATGTGCTGGCGCTGGCCAAGTTTGGTCACTTTGACGATCTGCTGTCGAAGTCTGGGCGTGATTATTCCTATGTCTGCAAGACGGGGGAATTTGAGGGGCTGGCTGATGACAGTACATATTTCTCCGACTGGCTTTCCCGTTCAGCCCCGTATGTGCAAGAAACTGCTGCACTGTCCTCCCTGGGGGGCGAAGTATTTAACTCTATTGGGGAATCCGACCTGCATGTTGACCTCCGTGTTGCCATTGAGCCCATAGCTATCTCAGGCGTGGGGTTTTTGACGGAGAACTATGAATACCACCATGAGAGCTTAATGAATGGTGAGATTGAGTGTGTATCGACTTGCATCAATTTGAATGATGCTACCTTAGCTGCAATCGAGGGATGGCAACGCTCCATTCCTATCATCGCAGCCATTGCTGCCGTTTCTAATACGCGAAAGGGGTAAGGCATGACACCAGTAAAACAAGATCCTAACGCTATCGCTGTAGCAGCGCCAAAGCTGGCTTTAGTGTTTTCCGGCCTTGGGGATAACCTCACCTCAGTCGCTCGACACGATATAGCTGATGGGCGCTTGCAAGTCGGCACGGTCGTTGCGCCAGAGGATCTGCTTGAGCTGGTTTTATCCGTTCTTGAGGGGCGAGGGGCCAAGCCAAAGAGTGAGCTGCTCCCTGCGAATGTTCTGGTGAATTCAAATGATAAATTGGTTTGGTACCAACCATCACGGATTGCCCCGTTTTGGCATGTGACTAACGGGGAGCGATGCGGTTTCAACATTAAGTGGCCAGCGATGGTGTTCGCCGTGGGTAAGCTGAGTAAGCAATTTCGCTGTGTCGCTCTTGCCAGCGATGAAAGACCAGATGCCAATTCTCCGGTCTACGACCTGCCCATGCCTAACGCCTATCATGGCGGTGGGTTCTGCCTTGGAAATGCAACGCTACCACGAGAAATATCCGTATCTACGATGGCTGGTATAGAGTCGTGCGTCTATGACGCCGTAAAAACACATTCCAGTAACTCTCAGGCCATAAAAGGTGGTGAAACGCCAACGAGCTACTGGAACCGCAAGGCCAAAGCCAGACCAAAGACCCCTCCATCAATCACCAAGCGCGACCTCACCAAGATCGGCTTATTGGGAAGCTGGCTTGCATCTGCGTAATCCCTGCGACAATAACCAGCATCACGGCTAGTTGGAGATTTTGTATGAAGTGGACGACCCCCTTATCATTTCTAACCAATCAGGTTGAGGTTCACCTGATTGGATGTGGCGGTACAGGTAGCTTTGTCATGGCAGAGCTATCGATGTTGCATGAACTACTCTTCCGAATTGGGCATCCTGGCCTGAAAGTCACCGCTTGGGATGGTTCGGTAGTTCGTGAAGCTAATCTAGGCCGCCAGCGGTTCCGAGTGTCTGACCTGGGGGTAAGCAAGGCAGAGGCATTAATCACCGCAGAGCGCCTATACAACGGCTTTGATTGGCAAGCTAGCGGGGATTTTGTACCTGAAACACACCACCGGTATAACGACCGCGATTTGCCTCGGATCTATATCACCGCTGTCGATAAACCGAGTCTGCGCGTTGCTTTTGGTCGCATGCTGGCAAAACGAAATGTCGATAATTGCGTATGGATTGATGCCGGTAATGATCATACGAATGGTCAGGTAGTTTTCGGGGCTAAAGACCTGCCCAATGCCTATGACTTGTTTGGTGCTCAGTATGCCGTGATGCCGGATGACGAAAGGAAAAGCTGCAGCAGTGAGGAGGCGTTAGCAAGGCAAGATTTTGGGGTGAACGCTACAGCAGCTCGTATTGTGGGCCAGTTGATGTGGAACATGCTGCGCCATGGGGGATTGGATAGCCATGGAGGGTTCTTTGATGTAAGTCGTATGTCTGTAGACCCCTTGCCCATTGACCCGAATGTTTGGCTTACCTTTGGCTACTCACCCCCTGACCTGCAGGTAGAAAAATAGCGCCCATCAAGGCGCTATTTTTTTGCTTAGTGCAGTCCATAAGGGCGAATCCTCTGGCAGCAGTGATTTAAAGCCAGTCTCTCCTGATGAACCTATACCACCCGCACCATCTTGCGCCTCCATGGTTCCTGCGGCCTCCTTGGCAACATCCACAGGATTAACGCTAGTCCCGCTATGGGTCGTAGTTTGGGGCGCGTGTAAGAGGCCGCCAGAAGGCTTCCTGATGCGGCCTTTAGTCATCAGTATCGACACCCCCTCATATATCAAGAAAATCACCCTGGTGGTCGCTGAACCATTGTCCAGTTGATACGCTGTCCATGCATCCAGGGAGCTGGGATCCGCTATCCTCTCTGAAAATGAGTCAGCATCCATAAGAACTCTGATCTCATGGGGGATCGACTTGAAAACGATACTTTTGGCGAGTGGAGTGAAAGGACTAAGCCCCGTTGTTAGCTGTTTCGGTGAAACATGGGGAGGTTGTGGCCTCTCCATGTTTTCCTCCATCAATGAGGAGTATCCGGCCAGCATCAGATACAGCGCCCGCGCACTCACAGGCTGTGTATCGAGCTGCATAGCAATGGCTCTGTCGATACAGCTAAACTCGCACAGGAATGATCCGAAATCAGGCCGAGCTAAGAACTTGGCTAAGTCCTTCGGCACGTTCCGGATCTGCATCTCCTTTGGCCAGCTCTTATTCATCGACAAAGATACCCTTGAGGAATGAGTTTCCAATATCCATCGCAGCCGATACGCCCAGCGATTGGATCCCAACAACGCATGCAAAGGATGGATCCAACAAGCCATCAGCATCAGCTATCTGGAGGTCGGTCAAAGTTACCGTGGCTAAATCACTGGGGATTTCCTTCTTCAATTGCTCAATGAATACATCATCGTGGACAGCGCCGCCAGATATGACAACGGCCCCGATTCGGTCATGCAGACCATCCAACGAGTTAAGAAGTGATGGCAAGTGCTCGGTAATGTGAGCTCGAGCTGAACGTGATTTCTCCGCTTCGCACGACACCACTGTGCTGGCCATAGTGCCATCTGGACGTTCACCCTTGATCCACGCCTTTTTGGTTTCCACCAGGGACAACCCGAGCAGTTCTTTCAGCTTTTGCTCTGCCCCTGAAATACCCTGCACTCGCCGGTGAGTTTGATGTTGAATCTTTCGGTCAACCACACAGCAGCTTTGCCAATCCCCCGAACCGATCTGAAAGACCAAATATGACTGCGCTTGTGGTGGCATGATCTTGGTGACGGCCTCGGTTTCATACAAGACTGAAACTGGCTTATCTTCTACCAAGCGAACGCGGCAGGTCTTGATTGCCCCATCCGTACTGCCTTCTCGAAACCGGATTTCCTTGATGGCATCGGCCAACGCTTTCGTGGCCTCATCGTTCAGGTCGGTCGTTGATTTGTTTGCTCGGAAGCTCATCACATGCTGCTTGGCAGCCGAAAGGCCGACAGAAATTTCATGATCCCCTGCGCCCAACCCCTTAGCGAGTAAAGCCCGCACGAGCCGCTGGTAGTGCTGATCTGTTGGGGAGCCACCAAATATCCGTCCACCGTCAGGGTTGTAAATGAAGGCTGAACTGCCAACGACAGTTTCGAGTCCATCATCATCCACCAGGATCACCGAGTCAGGGTTGAGCTTGGATGTAGGAATGTGGGTAGGTAGGGTTGCAGTGTGTGAAGCCATCATGATTTTTTTCATGCACAAATCCTTGGTTGGTGTTGCCACGCTGGGCGGGTGGTTATGCGGCAAACTGTATTTAAGTACATCGCCGCTGTATCTCTTTACAGTATCATTGTACTAGCCGACAGCTAATCAGTAAACATAAACACCATTAACCGCACTCAGATACAACAGTGATGTTTGCAGATACAGGTGGGTTTCATCAGAGATAAAAAAGCCCGGACGAACCGGGCTTACCCTTGATAAAGGGGAGGGAAGTATCACTTGAGATTTTTCAGCATCTCTATGAATTTGGCCGCGTCCAGCCCCTTGGGGAGTGTTACCTCCAGCTTCCCGTTGCCTTGCGTTTTAACGGTGAATCGACCAGCTGTAACTGTCGCTTGATGATGATGAGAGTCATCTTTTCCTGTGATATCGGCTAACAGCTTGCGCAGCAGCGTAGCCGCTGCAGCATCGCTGGGTATTTCATTGTCCTGCAAATGATTGCTACACGCCTGATGCAGGGCCTCTTTCTGCTCGTCCGTCAGGTTCTTGTACTGCCGGCTAATCAGTAGGATTGTAGGGCGTCCAATGTCGGTCTTGGATGGAAACAACTCATAAATGAACATCGGGATTTTAACCGCAGCCAAACCGTAATTGATCTGAACTGCAGAGATACCGGTAAAATCGGCATACTCGGCCTGCGTCATCCCTAATTCATCCATTTGGCCCTGGTAATAACGGCCATTGTCATAGAGTGAGTTCGGCTTGGTTAAATTAAAGATGTGGCTAATTTCTTTAGCCTCTGCAGGGGTCAGTATTTCCGTCGTGAAGCTGACCAGTAAGCCTTTTTTGGCGTAAATTGCGCAGAACCGTCTACGCTGGCCATCAAAGATATAATAAATACCATCAGCACCCTTCGTGGCTAGGGCGTCAACTACAACACCATCATTTTGAATGCTCGGTAAAATATCGCTGCAGGACTCTGCTGTTACAGCGTTTGGGTTGCGAGTGTTAGCGGGATGTACTCGCGTCAGTGATTCAACTTGGCCAGCTGGAATATAAATTGTGGTGAACTTTACCCGCCGGTCATTTGATAATTGAACATATCGCACACCCATTTCTTTACGAATGAAGCGGGCCTTTTGTTCCTCTGGCGGGAGAGTTTCCATGGCCAGGTCATTCATCAAATCGAATGGCTGATCTTCCTTTAGTGGCACTAACGGTTCCCCCACGCCAAGGGCATTATCCCCAGGGTGTTGGTCCAGCAAATCTGCGGCTGATAATCGTTTCTTTACCATTACATGGTCTCCCCATTAACTAGAGCCCCGAAAACCTCGGTAACCACGTTCTCAGCGACAGTTAGAGCTCTCTTTAAAGAGCGAGAGTCACCGCTATATGCTTTCGGCTGGATAGTAAAGACGGTTTGCCCTTGCCCCTCCTCAAAAACGGCGGAGAACGGCCGGAGATTGTCCATCTTGTGAGACAAAACATGGCCAGGCCAGCATCGCATCATGATCTGGTAATTATCTAGGTGGATCTGATTACTGGCATCCTGTTTTGTGGCTATGAATTTTATCCGCTCAGGATCCAGAATAGGGGAGGGGATTGTGTCGTACAGGTCATACATCCGATCCACAAATTTCAGCGTCGAATCAAACTCTAAAGGATCGAGCCCTACGGGGATCAGCATAGAGTGAGAGCATTGCATTGCATTCAGCAAGGCAGCATCAAGGTGCGGGCCGCAATCGATGATGATCAGGTCGAAGTCATTCTTCAGCGGCTCAATGACGAATTTGGAGAGGAGTTCGGTGACATTGATTCCGGTTTTGTCTGCAAATCGATATGCATGCAGGCTGAAAAATGAATCCGCGCTACTGGCCGGCAATATGTAGAGACCTTCACTCGCAGTGGGTTTAATCCACTGCCGCAGAGTATCCGGACTGGCTTGAGTCATGATGGCCTCGACAGCAGAATGCTGTTCTTTTAATCCGAGCCCCTTGTAGCCAAAGGCAACAGATAGAGAGGCTTGAGGGTCGAGGTCGATAATGCAGATCCGCATCTGTTGTGCGATGAGGTTCCGAGCATGAATGAAACCAGAGGCTAGGGTCGCGGCTGTTGTTGATTTGCCAACACCACCCTTTAGAGACAGTGCAGCAATAACGCTAGCACCGTGCCAGCGGCCCATTTGCTCCAAGCGCTGGCGGTTAGATTGAATGCCAGCCTCTTGGTAGATAGACCGGACATCTGCTAGCGAAAAGCTGTAGGGACTTGGCTGTTTGGATTCATCTCGTTTGAATTCCATCCCTTTGGCGCGAAGAGCAGCAAGGGCGGCCTCAGTCCTTTGTTGATTCATTCCCGGAAGTTTTTTTACATCATTGAACGTAAACGTAACGGGCAAAATGTTTGTTTGCGAAGTGAGAACCTGCTTTTTCTCAATAGCGGCCAGCCCTCTTCTCGCGCCCAGCCGCAACTGTTCTAGCCCCTGCATAAGTGTATCTTTTGTGCTCACAAGAACCCCCAAATCACTGTTAAATTCAGATTTTTACAAATAAACCTATCTTCTGTTTTTAAGGTTATCATCACAACTTCCAGAATCAACACAATTGTTCACCAACTCAGCTTAAACTGCGGATTATTGCGATATATCACAAAGTTGTCGGGTAAATACCACAGCAATGAGGGACATGCAGGGGCGCCGGTCACTGCGGATCATCAGGCAGGTCTATCGGAAGGTAAAAAGGAATATGTATCAGGCATGGGGAGGGTAAGCCCCGCCGTTTGGCGGGGAACAAGCAGCGCACTTATGAGTCAATGATCAATCAACAGATCGTCGTTTGAGGTTTCGCTCTGTAATCAGGTTTTCTTCTGCACTTTGTCTTCCTGCGTCAAAAAGACCTTTAAAAAACTCAGCCTCTTTGGTCTTCTGTGCATAGAGAAGGGGAGTGATCAAGCGACCATGAACAACTCGGCTATCGATGCTTGATAACTCCTGCAATGCGTTCGATGACTCGGCCAGTGATGACTTGATGGTAGAGATCAATAGCTGATTGGCTTTGTACCATGCGGACGCTGTTTCATTACGTCGACGAGTGGGAATGCTCCGGATCAGACTTTCCAATTCACTTTGTTCAACCTTCCTCGGATTAGCCCGGATGATCTCTCGTATCATCCCCGCATCATCATCTCGACCAAGAAGTTCCAGAACACGTTGCATGCTTTCAACTTTGCTGGAGCTTACACCTGCGAGCATCTTACGCGCAGCCAATGGTGATTCATCAAAAGCCTTAGATAATAGCGTTATTGTTTTCAGGAGTTTGTTCTCAAATTGAGTCCGCCACACCTGAATTTTTTCTTCGGACACATTCGGACCCGACAACGACGCAAAGGATATGTCCGCCAGGAGTTTACCCGCTTCTGTTTTAACCTGACTACCACGAGGCTTGGTTCGAAATTGGGGGTTTTGGTCACAGTCAGAGATTGTTCCATCACCAATTCTGAATACCTGCTTATTTCCAAAGCGATGACCAAAGAATGTTAACTTGCTAGCCATGGTCAATGTTGACGGTTTGCCAGTGTCATCAAGAACTTTAGATCCAACAAATTCCACGCTATACCGGACCAACCTAGCTTGCGTTAGTTCGTTCAGGGCCTGCTCGAGGAGACGAAGCTCATTATGGCAATAGCGCTCCTTCGGGTGGATCTCCATCAGCAGTTGCTTGGCAGTTATCACTACATTAATTCTTGTCCAGTCCTCGGTATATCCTGTTCTGGATGCTAGCCACAAACCCAGCAGCTTTGCCATTTGACTGGGAAGGTAAGCGACTGATGCGCGGTTAAGAGCATTGAGCTTGTTACTGTGATACACGCTCCTGAGCTCCGGTGTCGGGGAGATCTCTATTGTTCCGTTCCCAGGAAGGTGCAATGTACCCGATAGGTTTGCAACCATTGCCTGTCTCTTTCTATCCGTTTCGTCCAAGCTCGGGTAAAACAGCATTGTGACCGATTTTAATCGGGCTAGGGAATCCAAAAGACTCTCCTCTACATAGTATTCTGATGGCCTAGCTTCTTCCGGTAGGGGTGAGAAAAATTCATCAAGAGTAAGCACCTTGGGGACTTTAATTGCAGTATCGAACTGTTCTTTTGTCATCCGGCCAAACCAATGGGCCAAACAGAGATAGATTTGCAGATCCATGCTGGTATTCAAAACCTGTCCACGCAGAGTCATGTATCGGTATCCGTTGGCCAACGGCTTGGCCAGTTCGTAGATCTGCATTTCATCGAGACTCGGGTGTTGCTTTACCGGCGGTAAAACACGGAATAGCCCAGTCTTCAAAATGAAGTCCGGGTGCAAATCGATATTTTTTGGTGGCATATGGCTATAGAGTGCCATGTTCGCAATAGGGGAAGGAGTATCATCCTCATCGTCAACCGGAAAGGTTACATTTCCTATTTCATGCTTACGACCAAGAATCAACTCACCTTCCACCCCCCCTTGTAAGTACACGCTATCGCTACGCGCACTGTTTTTATTGGGTTTTGTGGTGGTGTGGTCTTGTGAGTGAGTATCCGAATTGGATGGATCAATAAGGATCTCAATGTTTGTTTTTCTGAGAGCCTCAATAGCTGCTTTCGGTGATAAACTTGGTGAGCTACTAATCAAGCGTTCAACAACATCAACGGCCTGTGGATTAATGTGAGGCATAATCGCCTGCGTCATTGTAGGGATTAAGGACTCATCCATGCTTATCCTGCGCAAATAATCCTGCGCAATCAGTATGATAGTGTTGTTTTCTGACACAAAGCCACCTGTTGATAACCTGTTGATACTGTGTGCGCATGCTGTGCAAATGCTATGGAAAATCAGTGTTTGCATATGCGATAGCAAATGACGGTGTATTGCATAGTAAATGACAGCATATGCGATAGCAAATGACGGCATATTGGATAACGAATGACGGCATATTGCATAGCAGATGACGGCATATTGCATAACCGATGACAACGTATTGGATAACGAATGACGGCATATTGCATATCAGATGACGGCATATTGGATAACGAATGACAGCATATTGCATAGGCATGGATTTTAACTTATATTTCAGTGAGTTGTGCTTCACGTTCTCTTATCTCTTGATCCTATGATCTTTGATGATCTCTCTATCTAAAGAGATCTTTGATCCTTAGATCATCTTTTCAATCAAGATCACAAAATCAATTATAATAAGAGGTGCGCTCTTTTAGGGTTTACCACTAGATCCAAAAGATCCACACCTGGATCCAGTTCCGATCTCGTAAGCAAACGCCCAAAATACGGCATTAGAGCGCGTTTAACGATAACCTCATGCCAAGAGGTGTGTATTGACTCGAGATTCGCAGAATGGCCTTTTTAGAGGCCATGTAGGAACCCTCTGACCAAGGAGGTGTTAGCATGTGTTGATACGGGGCGGGATAGAGATCACTTGGCAGTTCAGATCTGGTCCAGCAGTCTGTTCACCAACCAACAGTTGCTGATGCCTCAACGGTAAACCCAAGAACAAATAATCACTCAAAAAAAAGCCCCGTAATTATTACGGGGCCTTTGTCATTTACCATTAACCAATTTCAACATTGGACATGGTGTAGTAGTCAGTCCAGGTAGCATCACAATCGTTGCACCAGACCTTTTGTGTTGCTTTTTTACTGCCGATCTCAACTTTGCCACCCTCGATCTGCATCGACTGGCAGCGAGGGCATTTTTGCCCTCCCGTTTCCAGATAGATACCTTTTTGGGTGTTCTCATCAAAGAAGGGGATAGCCCAGTCACCGAACCCCCAGCTTCGTTCACCGATCCGAACACGGTCGGCTATGAAGTCGAGCTTTGCACCATCACTCATGCAAGCCCAATGGGTCAGTTGATTTGTTGCCTGCGCATAGATGTATGAAAAAGCCATACGCGGATCCTGGTGCGAGAATGTAGCTTGTTCGCCTGTAGCCAGGTTGGTTGCGGTCATGCTGTTAACTTCTGTCATGTGGAGCTCCGGTTCGTTGTTGCCCTCTTGGGCGGGTTGGGGTTGGCCGACTGGCCGATTAGTAACCAAAGTAATGATCTCGCGCAGTCATCTTTGGTCTCTCGGTTTTCTTTATGAACTCCACAATTTTGCGGAATGTTAATGCATGGGTTTTGCACAATTCCGCTCTGTCGCAGACCCAATCAATAGCTTTTCCTGGGTCCACCGGTGAGTTTGCACGGCTCCACCATGGGACAGTGGGAGCAGGGAGTTTATTTTTCCAAGACAAAAAACCTTGTGCCTGGAGTAGCGTGTAAATTCCCTCAATGCTGGCACTTTCTAAGTGCCGGAGTTCGTAGTTATCAGGTTTTGACGTTGGTTTTGACGGTTGTATTGAAATCCAGCCAGCCAGCTCCCAAGTATCCCGGTCTTCGTCTGCATCCCAGCCAATGCTTACATTGATGGTTCGTTTCCCTTGTTTCAGCTTGAGTTCTGTTTTTCCGAACATAATGAGCTCCTTTGCCTAATAGGCGGGTTGGTGTTGGCCGAACTGGCCTGTTTTTGGTGGCTGCATATAGCAGCCCGGTTCTTGGTGGCGAGCTCAAGCCTCAGTCATTGTAAAAGAGGATGTAACCAACGCCGTTTTGGATGGCCAATTCGATAACTGGCTGGAGTTTTCCCGGTGCTTCGAAGGGATGCCCGGTGTTGCAAGGATCGAGCGTTGCAACATTCACAATAAATTCGTAAACGCTACTGTCCTCGTCCGTTTCGATATGGGTGAACGATGCGTGATCTTTCACCCAAGCCCACTCAGGAACGTCCAGAGCTGACTCATAATCGCCACAGAGTTCGGGCATGCTGACATCCATGATGTTGGTGACAGACCATTGGCCGATCCGGTTGCTGGTTTTACTGTTATTGAGTTCCATAGGTATCTCTTCAGTGCTGGGCGAAAGCCCGGGTTGGTATTGGTCACGAAGCTGCGTTTTGCAGACCAGTTCGCAGTGAGACAGCCAGGGGCTGTTTCCGCATAGCCACCAGCAAATGGCGGATATGCGGAAATAGCCAAAGAGGCCTAATGCAGATTGAGAGGCAAAGAGTGCCGAGAGCCGGCAGCGTATCGAGTTGAAGTGGGTACCGTCAGCGAGTGACTGCACCGGCCCGAAGGCTGGTACCTAGTGCTCAGGCTAGATTATCGGCTTATTGGCGGGGCGTAAAGGGCGAGGTAAAAGAATGGCCGAGCTATTGTCGGCCATTCTTGAGTTGTTAGTTGGATCGGTCTTGATAACGGCAAAGGCTCCTGCGGGATCTTTTGTCACTTCTTGCGAGTGATGCCAATAGCGCTATTAAGGATGTCGATAGCCCCAGCAATTATTTCCTTGCGTGACAGCAAACGATGTGGGCTTTGTTCCGAAATATCATCAATAGCTTGGATAGTCGCCTCATCAAGGTGAACCGCGTGTCCGTCAGAATAGTGACGAATAGCCGTCGGGTCCAATGCTTCAGCCAGCTCCTTCTCTCCAGCCAAGATGGTGCCTATGGCGCGAATCACGCTATCAGGAACACAACCGTAAGATGTGATCTCGTACTGGTTTTGGTCCTGGTTATAGGTCACAACCATGTCGTAGTTGGTGCGCAGCTCGGCTAGGAGCCGGTGAAAGGTCGGACTGGAACAGGTTAAGGCCCGGGCCAGACCTTCAGCGGAACGATCACGCCCAGCATCCAGCAGCAGGATCAGGCTAAACAGTCGCTTCTGCTTACCTGAGATTATTTCGAACTTCTTCGTGGTCTTTGATGTGGTCATTATTTTTTCAGAAAAAAGTGACTTCAATTAGTTTCAGAACGACAAGCGCGAACACGCCGGCAATCACGTCATCCAACATGATGCCGAGCCCTCCCTTCAATTTGGCATCAATGGGGCCGATCGGCCATGGCTTCCATATATCAAAAATCCGAAAGACGACGAAGCCAGCGATGAGCCAAGCGAGGGTATTGGGCAAGCAGGCGACCGTGATGAACATCCCCACAAACTCGTCCCAGACAATTCCACCATGATCGTCTATCCCTATGGCGTCAGTGGCCTTCTGGCAGGCGTAAACGCCAATGGCGAATGCCACAACAATGATTGCGGTCTTTAGCGGCAGGCTGGCTAAGCCCAACAAGTAGCAGAACGGCACTGCGGCGAGGGAGCCAGCCGTCCCTGGGGCCTTGGGTGATAGCCCGGACCCAAGGCCTGTGGCTAGGATATGCCAAAAGTTGGTGGGGCTCAGACGTTTAAGCTCAGGGTTGATAGATAGCTTCATCAGGACACCTTTAACGATTTGAAAATTCCAGTGCTGGTCATGTTGCGGTGCAACTCGAATCGCTCCAAGGCCGCAACCGGGTCCACCAGATCCAGAGCCTGGAAGTTCAGTTGCTCGAACTGGGCCCGACTGGCGGTGCATTGCAGGATATAGTCGTCTTCAATCTGTCCAGATGCGGGGCTCAGGCGTTGAGTGAAGCCGGCGATGGACACGGATTGCAATGGCAGCGTTGCGAACACTTCGCCCATGATTCTCAACAGGCATCCATGAACGTGCCGAGCATACTCCAAGCGCAGTTGCTTATCTGACTTATCTTTCACCACCAGATTTGTTTGGCTGGCGTTGAGTTTGGCGGTTTGTGGCGGGATGTCCTCTATCTCGGGCAGGTCAATATCCAATTTGACGAGAGAGGCCTGCGGATCCACCTCAAAGGTGAACGTGGTCTCTCGTGGCCATTCCAGCTGGGACAGGTCAACCGAAAGCACCTGCTCAAAGAAGGCCAGATCGGTGGCAAAGCGCTGCCTGAGCTCATCGACCGAGACGGCTTGTTTAGCTGCATGGGCGGTAGCATCGGACTGCCATTGGGCATACTGCTCTGCCCATGCAACCCGAGCTTGCTGGTATTGCTGCAGGCGTAGCTGGTTGGCCTGCTCCACCTGCTTCACCTCGACCTCCCAGGCTTGTAGTTGGGCCTGATAGTTCGCCTCCCGTTGCTGCTCGTTACAGAACAGCCCTGACAAGAGCCCTGGCTTGCTCTGTACGGGGCGTTCGGGTATCAGCAAGTCCGTGGGCTTTTGCGGTCTGACTGGCGCAGGCAGAGAGAATGCCGCAGTGTGATGTGCCAAGTAGGCGTCAAGCAGCGAGCACATTGTCCGTCCATGGGCCGGGTTGGGGGTTTCTGTGTGGATACCTAAGATCCACTCCATGTCGCCGTTGATGACGGCGGCTTGGCGCTCAAGCTCGGCCACATCGTTTGCTGACGGCGCGGGGGGAGGATTACCTCGTTGGGCGATCCCTCCACCAATACGGGTGCGATAGCTGAGGCCGGTACCAGGAAGTCCCAGGTTGGCATACGCTCCGCTCCGGCCAATTGATACGCTGGCCCCTCTAGGTCCAAGCGAGAGGCTGGGGCCTCCATTGCTAAGGTTGATCCTGACTCCGGGGATCAAGCTGATACTGCGTCTAAAGCGAAAACCCATTCTCAATAATTCCCGTTGATTAGTTAGGAGTGAGCCGCAGATTTGGCATCTATGCGGTTAATTGTCGGACTAACACCATAGATCCGAGCTCGGGTCAATATGTTGGATGCCCAGCGACGATGTGTGGTTGGTTCGCACATGGCACCGTTATTTTTGAACACAGCCTGCTCGGAGTTCAGGATCCGTAGGGCGTCCTGGTACTCTGATGTTTCGATGGACAAAGCCCGGTGGATGACGGCTATTTGACTGGGGTGGATAGCTGTCTTGCCGACCAGCCCATGAGCGACATCTTGAAGTAGTTCACGCTCCAGCAATCCTGGGGTGTCGATTACCTCGCAAACCGGGGCAGTGAGAGCAAACCCGCGAGAGGCGAAGGTGCTGACCAACATTTTGAACACATACCCCAGCGGGCCTTCGTAAAGGGTCTCGGTTCGTGAGCGCCGGATCCCCAATACGTTCATCAGGTCATTCCCGCCGATCCGCAGAGCCAGGATTTTCTCCCGAAGGGCGTCGGTATCCAACGCCTCGGCCAGTTCCCGCATGGCGAGGGCGTCAAACACATCAGCCGTCTCCAGAGTTGGCATCCAGCGCAGATGCGTATGGCCAATGGCTGCCTGCCACTGTGCCATATTTCCCAGATTGAATTTCGGCAATACAAACCCGACGGCAAGGCGCAGATCCAGTGTATCTACAAGCTCTGCAGCCATACCCACATCGCGGGGGCGAATAAACACCAAGGGGCCGCCGTCAACTGCACCGACTTGGTTCATGGTCGACACGATGGATGCCAGATTCCGTCTGGCCTGCTGAACATCTTTCTCCGCGACGGCATCTTCGAGACAAATCACCAAAGAGCGCAGTCCTTCGATTTTGTTGAACAACACAGCATCAACCAGGTCGTCCCGGGTTGCAGGCATATACAAGGTAGCTCCAAGTGCGAAGGGAGAGAGGTTCTGCATAGTTAGGACACCTTCTTGATGATGGTAACTGCACGATACGGTCCTAGTGCTGCTCCGACCTCAGTGATGACGATCCCCAGTTCCTTTGCGAGGTGAACTAGGAGGATCACATCATTGTCGTTGATGGAGCGCACCAGCACATGATCCGGTACTCGGCGAAGTACCGCACGGGTGGCTTCGGCAATGCCAGGCTTGATCCGGTTGCGGTTTCTGATGCCGTACTTGTCAGCAAGCTCATCAATAACCCGAGAGCTTTCTAAGGCCAGAGGCGAGGCGTTCTCCTCCTCCCAGCTACAGGCCTGGATTGAATCAAGATCCAGTTTCTGGCGGTGACTGGCGATGACATCGACTAGATACTCACTGCACTCATATTCAGCCAAGTGATTGCAGTGAACACAGCCATGTAGGCCGGTATCCGTCCAGATGGAGCGGGAAACCAAGCCGGATACTGGGGCGCCGAGAATCCCGAACGGGATCAGCCAGTCATCGCCGGATGCGCTCAACCAGCTGCAGCCGCAGGGGTCGGCCAGAACGACCAGTCGGGGCATTTCCGGGTAACCCGGACGGCTGGCCAGAGTGCGTTTCAGTTCGCCGGTAATGGCTCCTTTGCCGGTCCAGCCGTCAACAAAGACGATCCCCTCGGTACCATGGCGAGATTCGATGATGCTCAGCGCCTCATGGTCAATGCCGCGATCACGAATGATGCTAATGCCATAGTGGTAGGACTCTGCCCCCAGTTCCTGTAGGGTTTGGTGAAGAATGACTCCGAGCGGTACCCCAGCGCGAACAAGGCTGACCAACACGATAGGCCGCCCCTCAAGCCGCTGGTGAATGGCCTTGGCCAGCTGGACGGACTCAAGCGCAAGGCGCTGGCCGCCCAGCTCAAGGGCAGAGTGGAACAGCTGCAGATGACGAGGGGATGGCTCGGGCTCCTGGCTCAGCATTTCGGAATAGTGCCGCTTCCCGGACTGGATCAGTCGCTCTTTCTCTTCCACGCTGGTCATTTGGATGACCAAGGGTTTCAACAAAAACTCAATGCTGCCAGCCTTGTAGGAGCCAGAGAACGGTTGTGTTTGCATTAGTGACTCCTTATAGGTCCAGGGTGGATTCAATCAATCCTGCGAATTGGCTTTGCTGAGGTACACCCCACCAGCTGCAGTGTCTCAGGAATCGGTGATCACTCAGGCTATCTCCCAGGCCAATGACCGGCCGGGCTCCCTGTTCTTTGCTCAGCTTGGCCAGCAGGAACTCAACGGCGAGGCCTTTTTCCACGCAGTGGGGCAACCAGGCGATGTTGTTGCTGTTGCGGTGGATGTAAAAGCCCTCGGTATCAACGAGGCTTTCCAGCTCTGCCCCGGCAGAATACAGCTCATCCAGCTTGGCGCTTCTCCGGTGTTTCATCACCAGGTAGATAGGCTTGCCGTATTCGAAGTTGATGCGGGCCCAGGCGTCAATTCCCTTGTCTCTGAACAGGGCGGTCGCGGTTTCCTGGAGCTGTTGGAGCCGACCATGAAAGCTGGCCAGCCGCTCCAGCATAATGGCTTGCCAGTCTTCATCCTGTGTGCCATCGGGCTTGAGGATCACCGCGCCATGGGTGGTTACCGCCCAGGACTTGAACTTGATGGCCACCCGGCTGATTTCTTCGGTGCCGCGGGCGGTCACAGGGATAAGCTCAGCATGTTCCAGCATCCAGTTCACCAGCATGGACTGTTGAGCGGTCATGAAACTACGCGGCTTCATTTCCCGGTCGTAGGCACCAACTGCCAGTTGGTCAGCTGGTGGCGCATCAGGCCCGAGCTTACGCATTGTCTGGAACAGGGTGTCATCCAGATCGGCCAGGATGAGAGGGGTATTAGGCATAGGTGATCACCTCGACATTGCGTAAGGATTGGCAAAGCGCAGGATCGAGACTGTCAGCGGGGGTTTCCACGCATACAATGATCCGGTCGTATTGCTCCGGGTGGATGTTGTAGGCGAAGTTGGGAATGCCCAGGCCGTAGTTGTCGGAAAAGCTCAGAGCATTGCTGATGGCCATACCCACCGCAATCGGTGAACGAGTGATGGCACTAAATTTGACTTCGCCGCCTTGTTGCTCTAGCTGCTCGGCCAGTAAAAAAGGTGGCCACACAAACTCGCCAGAGCCTAGCACCAAGATCCGCTCGCCGAGGCGAGCAGGCCGAGCGGTTGGTGGCGCTTTACAGCCGGAACCAGTCCCTAATCGTCCCCAGTCCTGCCGTTGTGACAGTGGGGCTGTGCCGCGGGCTGTCACGTTGACTGCTGGCATCACTGGAGGTATTGCCTCGGGCTTTGGTTCCCACTTCCATTCCCCCGTCATCAATGCAATGGGGGTGACAGGGAAAGGAGACTTGCCAGCTAATGCGTTACCACTCCAATCGGTCAATGTCACCGTGCAGACGTGCTGGAGCTGGGACAGTCCCGCCTTGGGCAGTTCGCCTAGCAGGTTGGCGAACGTGTTACCGGTGGTGGCCTCGTCATCGACCAGCACTAGGGAACGAGCATAGCGGGCCATGGTGGCCAGTTCGGGGTCTTCCGGCCAATAGATGAGGTGGTCTGTTGCATGGCTGTGGGCCTCAACGAACTCGCACATCAGCTTGCCATCAACTGGGTGCCGAGTAGAAGTGATGAGTACGGCATCGCTTCTGGTACGGCAATATTCCCGGTGAACGCCGGCAGCCAAGCCAACCGCAGTCTCGGCCATGCCGATAAACAGGACTGGCCCGGGTAGTCCTGCAGGGATCTGTTGTGCAAGATCTCGGTAGGCATTCTTCATAGTGCGGGGAGCTACCGGAATGTGGCGACCCAAGGCCTTGCTGACAAACAGAAAGGCTCTCTTTGGATTCCGACGTTCCGCTATCTCAAACAGGGCATCAGGACTCCAATTGCCGGCATGGGGCTGGATGGTCAAGGTGCCGGTGGAGAGGTGGTATTTAAACACGGCTTTCCCTCCGCTTGAGCAGACGACGACACAGCAGCAGCCCTTTCACCATCAACAGAAACCAGATGAACAGAGCGACACTACGGATCAGGCTTACCGGTACCACCACATCTTTGGATGCTTCGATAGAGAGCACGTTAGGGAACATGGAGAATATGTTGATGCGCCAGCCGTAGGAGGTAATGGTGACCTCGGCGTTGTTTTTGGACAGCGTTTGAGCCTTTGCTTGGACATCTGCAGAGTTGAATTTGAAATACGGCGGCCAATGCCAGCCTGTATCCTCATTGATGAACACACGAACCTGATCCGACTGCTCGGCACCTGGACCGCTCAGCGAGGTGTAAATGAAGTAGGCGTCATGGGTCGGGCCGTCTGCGGGATTCTCCGCGCTAATGGGACCGTCCTTGTCTACTCGCTTCACCTCAACGCCTGTGACATAGGCGTTGGTTTTTTCCGGCAACACATAGTCCAAGCCGATTAAGATCGTCAATGCGACGGACAGCACGGCGCTGTATGCGATGAGCTTGGACTTGGAACTAACTCGGTGGGGCATAGAAACATGTTCTTGCGTCATGGGTTACTCCGGCAGGTGAATAACATCAGAGACGACACGGACGGTGGCTCGGCGGAAGGAGCGCACGGCGCTATTTTTTGCATGGCCTTTGGTCAGTTGACCGGTTTGACGCTTGGCAAACAACACCGGGAGACTGACACCGCATGCGCGTGAGTAGCAGATCCCACCTGACGGACGCAGATTGATCTCCAGCAGCAGGGGCTCGCCGAATTGATTATTCCGGGTTTGCACATTAATGAGTCCATCGGCTTGCATTTTTATTGCGCAGGCCTGCGCAAGGTTGAAGGCCGGACTTTCAATTTCCATGTGCTGCAGAGCGCCTTCCTTTTTGCGCCCAATTGCAGCAATGACTTCGCCGTGCTCGAGCAGCATATCCACGGAGCACTCCGGGCCGACCAAGTATGGCATGAGCACCTGTGGCTTGATGTCAGTCTCCTGCAAGGCCTGGATATACAGGTTGGGATTGATACGGCGAGAATCTGGGTCAGCTAAGGCCTTCATCATGGAGGCGTTTGGATCGAGGCGCCAGAACCCTTGTCCATAGATGCCTGTTACCGGTTTGATACACATCGGCACGTCGCCAAACGGCTTATCTGCGATAGCGGCTTTGAGCTCATCAACGGTATTGATCTGTAAGGAGGGGACGACCGGCAAACCAGATTTCTCCATGAACGCGGCGAATTTCACCTTGTCGTCGGCCAGAGCGAAGGTTGCCACGTCACGGGCGCCCGTGACCAGACGAACCCCCATTTCTTCGATCTCAGAACGGTGTTGCTCAAACCAGCTGCAGTTACGTCCGACATGCACTGTGCCTACGTCATAGCGCTCGATGATGTTGGCCATGAACTTCAACAGTCCATACTCTTCGGGCTCAACAAAAGAGTAATCAGCGACAGATAGTATTTCGGGCCGGTTTTGAGGGTGTGACGCCAGAACGGTTAAATCATCGATCTTGGCTTCTTTAATTGCCAGCAGGATGTCTCGCTGAGAAGACAACCCTCCCATAAACCAAATGCAATTTTTCACGATAGCTCCATTCGGGATTAATTGAAAACTGCATTATCATAAACTGATAAAGCAGTAAGAGCTAGGGGAAATAGTGAATCCAGCGACAACACCCTTGATAAATAGCTATGTTGTGCGCAGATTATCATCTCTTACGGAAAATATGGTTGACACGGCTGGTCATGTCATTATCATTTATTGATATCGCAACTACTCAAGTCAAATTGTCAGCCGCCGGGCGTTGTGGCAATGTCAAGCGGACTAATTGAACTCTATCTTTACATAACGCAGGAGGCTTTATCGTGTCGGTCAGTTTGCAAAAGCGCCAGACTATTTCTCTGGCCAAAGAGAGTAAGGGGCAACTCAAGTCTGTGCAGGTTGGATTGGGTTGGGATCCGGTGAAAAAAGGCGGTTTTTTGGGCGGGCTATTTGGTGGCAGTGACAGTATCGACCTAGATGCTTCCTGTGCCATGTTGGCCCTCAATGGTGAAATGTTGGATCTGGTCTGGTTCCGCCAGCTGGAATCCAAATGCGGCTCCATCCGTCATAGTGGTGACAACCTGACAGGGGATGGTGATGGAGATGATGAGGTTATTTATATTGATCTGACGAAGATCCCCTCCAATGTGGAATATCTCGCCATCACAGTGAATAGCTTTCGCGGGCAGACCTTTAATGAAGTGCAGAACGCCTTCTGCCGGGTGGTGAACGACAAGGGCGTTGAGCTGGGTCGTTATAACCTCTCTGAACAGGGGAGACACACCGGTGTTCTGATCGCCTCTATGGCTCGTAATGGCGGTGACTGGACCTTTACTGCCCACGGCAAGGCCTGCCAAGGTCGCATGGTGCAGGACATGCTGCGCGATATCCTGATGGAGATCGTGCAGTGAAGGAACTTACCCCCGGGGGCAATGCCCCCGTACCTTCCTCGCTGGTCACTGTCCGGGTTCAGACCGGCGTAGCTGCTGACATCGCCTCATTCCGTCTGTTCGATGGCGGGAAGGTCAAGGGTGATGCAGACTTCGTTTTCTACGGACAGAAGGTCAATGATGACGGCTCAATCCGGCTGTTGACCGAAGGCGTCAACACGACCTTTGCCATCAATCTGCCCAACATCAATGCCTCGGTTGATAAGATTGCGTTCAGTGCCACTTGCGATGCTGGTAAGACAGTTGCCTCTTTGGGGTCGCTGTTGATCACGGTCGAGGTTGCGGGTGAACCAGTGGTCAAGTGCGTTGTCGAACTGACCGGTCGTAGTGAAGCGGCTCTCATCTTGGGGGAGCTGTACCGGCGCAACAATGAATGGAAGTTCCGCTTTATCTCCCAAGGATTCAATGGTGGCCTCAAGCCACTAGCTGAACACTTTGGGGTGGATATTTCAGAAGACCAATCCCCTGAGCCGAACCCCGAACCGGCCCCGGCAACCAAGGTGAGCCTCAGCAAGGTTTCTCTGACCAAGGAGAAGCCGACTGTCAGCCTGAAAAAGCAGGATGACTATGGACTGATCCGCGTGAACCTGAACTGGAACCAGAACGCTACCCACCGCGGAATCGTTGGAGGCCTGTTCGGCGCGAAGAAAGGGATCGATCTGGACCTGGGTGCCTTTGTCCGCCTCAAGGACGGCTATAAGACAGTCGTACAGGCCTTGGGCAATGGCTTTGGCTCTCTCCATGAAGAACCTTTTGTCGAACTGCAAGGGGATGACCGCACCGGTGCGGTCAGCGATGGCGAGTGGCTGCACATCAATGGTAAGCAGTGGAAGGATATTGATGAGGTGCTGATCTACGCCTTCATCTACGAGGGTGTTCCGAACTGGGATTCCACTGATGGTGTTGTGACCGTCCATGTTCCGGGGCAGGGCCCTATCGAATCACGGCTGACCGATGGCTATTCCGGCCATGGCATGTGCGCGATTGCTCGCCTGGTGAACACCAATGATGCGATCAGCGTGGAACGGGTAAATCGCTACTTCTCTAGCCATCGCGATATGGATCGCGCCTGGGGGTGGGGATTTCGATGGACTGCCGGAAGCAAATAATTCACCACAACGAAGGAGGGGCAACATGTCCTTATTTGACAAGCTCAGAGCCGGATTATCGGCTGGCCGGGATGAACTGGCAAAACAAGTAGGGCGATTCAAGAATCGCAAGTTCCTGGAAGGCACCATTGCCGTGTGCGTTGGTGTGGCTATGTCCAGTGATGGCGTCAGCAGCGAAGAAAAGCAAAAGATGCTTGGTTTTATCAAGTCATCCCCGGAGCTGAAAGTCTTCGATACCGCTGAGGTGGTGGATGTATTCAACACCCTGATGAGCAGTTTCGACTTTGACCAGGAAGTGGGCAAGGGGGAAGCGATGAAGCTCATCGTGCGATTGAAGGATAACCCTGACGAGCTGCAGTTAGCCATTCGGGTGGCTATCGCGGTTGCCAAGAGCGACAACGATTTTGACACCCACGAGCAGAACTACATCCGCAGCGTGTGTAACTTGGTCGGTCTGAACCCGGCTGACTTCGATCTGTAACCCAAAAGAGAGCAGCAATGGAATCAACGCATATTGGCTTTCCCATTGAAACGGTAGCTGTGTTTGTAGGTCTGGCAGTGGGGGCCATCCTCATTGATATGTTCGCGCACCGGGATGACAAACCCATCCCTCTGAAAAGTGCCGTGCTTTGGACGATTTTCTGGATCGTCGCCGCAATGGGATTTGCGGGCTTCCTGTATGTTCATCACGGCGCCGAAGTGGCCAGCTTGTTCGTCACCGGTTATGCCCTAGAGAAGGTGCTGTCTGTCGATAACCTGTTCGTAATGATGGCGATCTTCTCCTGGTTTGCCGTACCGGATGGCTATCGTCACCGGGTGCTGTACTGGGGGGTGATCGGGGCGATCGTGTTCCGTGCCATCTTCGTCACCATCGGTACCGGCCTGTTGATGCTTGGTCCGTGGGTTGAGCTGGTGTTCGCCGCCATTGTTGGCTGGACGGCGGTGATGATGCTCAAGAGCGGAGACGATGAAGAGGAAATTGAGGATTACTCTCAGCATCTGGCCTACCGCATGGTCAAACGCTTCTTCCCTCTGTGGCCGAAACTGCGTGGGCATGCTTTCCTGCTGACTCAGCATGAAGTCGATGCTGAACTGGCCAAGCCGGAAAACGCTGACGTAACGGTTGGTCGTGATAGCAAGGCTGCGCGTTATGCGACCCCGTTGTTGCTGTGCCTGGCTGTGGTGGAGCTTTCCGATGTGATGTTCGCATTCGACTCTGTGCCGGCGGTGATCGCCGTATCCAAGGAGCCGCTGATTGTGTATAGCGCCATGATGTTCGCCATCCTGGGGTTGCGAACCATGTACTTCGTGCTCGAGGCGATGAAGCAATACCTTGTTCACCTAGAGAAGGCGGTAATTGTCCTGCTGTTTTTCATTGCTGCCAAGCTGGGTCTGAACGCCAGTGATCACTTCCTGCATCACGGGCTGTCAATCTCCGCATCTACAAGCCTTATCGTCGTGCTGGTTGTGTTGGCGATGGGCATCCTGGCGAGCTTTCTCTTCCCCGAAAAGGCTGAAGAGAAAGAAGCCGAAGCAACCGATAACGTTTAACTGTCAGGCCAAGGTGGCCGAACTATGGAGTGTTTGAAATGAGTGTATCTCTGAGCAAAGGCGGTAACGTCTCTCTGGCAAAAGCTGACCCGACCATGACCAAGATACTGGTGGGTCTTGGCTGGGATCCCCGCGCTACCGATGGTCAGGACTTCGACCTGGATGCTTCTGCTTTCCTGCTGACCAGTACCGGCAAGGTGCGCGGCGATAACGATTTTATCTTCTACAACAACCTGTCTGATGCCGCTCAGTCGGTGGTGCATACTGGTGACAACCGTACCGGTGCCGGTGATGGTGATGACGAGTCTCTAAAAGTTGATCTGACCAAGATCCCGGCTGAAGTTGATAAGATTGCCTTCACGGTAACCATTCACGATGCCGAGGTTCGTCGCCAGAGCTTTGGCCAAGTCGGTGGAGCCTTCATCCGGTTGGTCAACGATGCGACCGGTGTTGAAGTAGCCCGCTATGACCTCAGCGAAGATGCCAGCACTGAGACCGCCATGATCTTCGGAGAGCTGTATCGTCACAACAACGAGTGGAAGTTCCGCGCAGTTGGTCAAGGTTATGCTGGTGGTCTGAAAGACATGTGCGGCCTGTACGGCATCAGCGCCAGCTAATCAGCAATATTTGGGTGAGGACACAACCCCACCCACTAAATCTCATATCAAGGAGTAACAACATGGGTGTATCCCTGAAAAAAGGCGGCAACGTCTCCCTGACTAAAGAAGCCCCGACAATGAAGACTGCTATCGCAGGCCTGGGTTGGGACATGCGTGTAACCGATGGCTCTGCTTTCGACCTGGATGCGTCAGTATTCATGGTTGGTGCCGATGAGAAGGTGATCAGCGATGCGAGCTTCATCTTCTTCAACAATAAGACCAGCCCTTGCGGTTCCGTAGTCCATCAGGGTGACAATCGCACTGGTGAGGGCGCTGGTGATGACGAGACAGTGGCGTTGCACTTCGACAAGATACCAGCCGAGGTGCAGAAGCTGGTATTTGCCGTGACTATTCATGAGGCCGAAGAGCGTAAGCAGAACTTTGGCATGGTGAGCAACGCTTACATCCGTATCGTGAACGCCGATAACAATACCGAGATTGCTCGCTTCGACCTGTCCGAAGACGCCAGTACCGAGACCGCCATGAACTTTGGCGAGCTGTACCGTCACAACGCTGAATGGAAGTTCAAGGCCGTTGGCCAAGGCTTTGCTGGCGGCCTGTCGGCTCTCGCCAAACAATACGGCGTAAACGTCGACTAATCACCAAGAGCCCCGGTTAGCCGGGGCTTTTTACTTGTGACATGGAGGTGTAAACAGATGAGTGTGCACGATGCGATCCTGATAGTGGCCCTGTCCATCCTGCTCCTTGGTGTTGTGCTTGGGTGTGGGTCGCGCAGAAAGATCGTTGTGTTCTCGAATTATGACGATCTGGGATTGACCTTCCTTGCTCCTGTCTCTGCTTTCGTTATTGCCTACCTGTTCATGTTGTGTGGTGGTACGCAGAAGGTCGGTGCTGCAGTAGGGGGTGTGGTTGGTTTCGCTGTGCTGGTGATGGTGACCGTCAATACCTACTTGGCCAATGGTCGGCGCTTTCCTCACACTCTGCTGGCGATTGTCACCAAGTTGCCTCTGAGCGTGATCTGGGTGTTTGGTTTGATCCAGGTGGTGAATCCATCTGGAAATACACAAAGACAACGCCGTAGCAGCCGTCAGACCGGCTTGCTGGTGTTGTTGGTAGTGACACCGATCATTGGGTTGCTGGTGGCGGATAAGACAGGCTCGTTGTTTAACCCTCGCTCTTGGTTGAGTGGGATGAGAGTGGGTTCAATCCGTAATCATCTATAACGCGCATCTTCCTGTGCAGGCCGATGATCAGTTGCTGAATGTCGGTCATTCAAACAAATAGGGAAAAATCATGGCTGTATCTCTGGATAAGAAAATCGAGGACCTTGAGGGAAAAACCTCTGACATGCATTTCGTGTCCCTGGCTAAACAGGCCAGAGTGACGCTCAAAAAGGCTGGTATGAACGAGCACATAGCTCGCGTGGTGATGGTGTTGGACATTAGCGGCTCAATGGATCATCTGTTCCGCAATGGCACTGTGGCTGCCATCGTCAAGAAGGCATTGGCTGTGGGGTACCTGCTGGACGATAACGGTGAAATTGACATCATCCTGTTTGGCGACAAGGCCCACCAGTTCGGCTCTGTGTCCATCAATAGTTTGGAGCAAACCGTTAACTCGCTGGTTCGTACCCGCCTGGAAGGTTATACCCGCTACGAAGAAGCGATCAATGCCGTGCGGGATCTGGTGATGGAGACCCCGGATCAGTCCTACCCAACACTGGTTCAGTTCATCACGGATGGCGAACCATCTAGTAGAGAGAAGGCAGAGAAAGCCATTCAGGTTGCCTCTAGGGCCGGCGTGTTCTTCCAGTTTGTTGGAGTAGGGTCTGGCGATTACGATCCACGGGTGGGCATGCCCGCGGCGCAGCAGAAGACCGGCTTCCTCTCCAGTCTCTTTGGTGGTGGTGGACAGGGTACCGGACGGATTGACGGCGCATGCCAGTTCGAGTTCCTGCGCAAGCTGGATGACCTGCCAGGGCGGCATACCGACAATGCAGGCTTTTTCGCGGTGAAGGACCCCAAGAATATCAGTGATGAGGCGTATTACGATCTCCTGCTCAGTGAGTACCCGAGCTGGGTAAGTGGAGAGTTCCCCAAGACTAATCTGCGAGAGTGGTAGACATTCGTAAAATGACAGCATAAAAAATGGCCGACAATAGTTCGGCCATTTTGTTTAGTAATGCGCGTCTAGTGTTGCTCATCATGTTGAGCGGGTATGTAGTTCAAAAGGCTTATTTGAATTCGAGACACGATAATGTGGGCCACAATCTGCATAGAGATGATCACCGCGATGCTGGCCATCTTCAGTTCGCTCCACTCTCCAAACTGCAAGGTTGCAATCACAAACAAGATTGCACTCACTCCCAGGATATGGCTGCCAACAAGCAAACCATGCCGTTGAGCGTGCGTGTGCAGGAGCTTATCCAGATAGTTTTCAGACATGGTATTAATTCCCTTCTGGTCGATAGTTGAATACAGAGGCCCTCATCCGAGAGCCTGATTTTGCATGAAGTGCAGCCGGCCATCGAGAGATTGGCGGGGCTTATTTGCACTAGATGCGTTATTGCTGTTCGCCGTTTTGAATAGTGCCCGGAGGGCCGCGATCCCTTTCCTTGCTGATTCCGCACGGGAGTTATCAAGCAGCGACCGGATTTCGGCAGCAAGAGTTCTACACTCGCGCTGGCGAAGCCAGGCTATCCCCCGACGGTTGTAAGGTAACCCCAATAGGTGTTGCATCCACTCATAGGCTTCTGCCTTGCTCATGCGCCCGCTGTTTATCAACTCAGCCATAGCAGCATGCGCTTCCCTTCTGGCAATTCTTGTTTCAGGAGAGGCCAGTGAGCCTATGGCCACGCTCGTACCATGCCGACAGCCAACGTAGGCATCGCAACTATGGCTACTGCAGCGATAGACCTTCTCTTTGCTGCTCGATGATGGGTGGATGTCTTTTTGGCTGACGAGCTCAACAGAACTTCCACACAAGTGGCAGATCTTGGGGTGGAAGGAATATTCCGCCTGCTCCTGCTTGGTCTTCGTCATGGCAAATCTCCATCTCTTCAGATGGTTCAATTGTCCATGACTTCTAAACGATGCAACCCCCTCTAGGTGAGAGCTCAAAGGGGGGTTGGGTTGTTTGAACGTGAATTTTGCGCGGTGTGGTTTTTGTCAGGCGGAAATTTTATCAACGATTGGCATTTGGGCCGTAACTATTTCGGGATGAGCCCAAAGGAACCCTTGCTGGAGAATTAAACCGGCGTCCTTGGCGGTCAGGGCCTGCTGCTTGTTCTCGATCCGTTCGGCGATCATCGTGATACCGCGCCCAGCGCATTCTTCAATCCCGACCATTTGATAATCCGAGAAGCCGGTAGGGAGGTCTACCTCAAACTTGGCAATATCCCAGTCGTAGTTCTGCAATCTGGCCAGGGAGCTGTTCTCCTGGCCGAAGTCATCCAGGGCGATCTTTACGCCTAGTGATTTGAGTTGTTTCCAGCGGTGAGCCAGGGTGTGGTCAGAAACCTGCTCTGTTATCTCGATGGAGAGGGTGTTTTTGGCCATTCGAGATCGAGCCACCAAGGACCACTGCGCGAACAGGCGATCGTCTGCCAAGGTAGCTTCAGATATGTTCGTTATGATGTGTGGCTTGTCCAACAACAATTTGTCTGCAAGCTGCAAGGCTTGGCAGTCAATTAACCCCCAAAAAATATGGTTTGGCGGTGGAGGGGAGAACTCGTTCTTGTTTGAGTTCCGGGCCAGGACTTCATAGGCGAATATAGACTTTTCGCTGATGTCTATTATGGGTTGCGTTGCAATATTCATCAGTCTTTGCGAGAAACCCCGATCTGGGGAGGGATAGCTTGGCGGGCATCTGTTGCCGCCCCTATTCTCGCGCCTCCTGTAGGTGTTAAGCCATCTTCACTATGGGTGCGAATGAGCCGATGTATGACAAAGCCATTGCTGAGTCGATTGCCACTATACGCCCGCTTGCACAGCTAAAATGCATGTGACTTTTCCCACAGAGTTTTGTTTTCACGACATCTTCATTGTGGGAGAACGGAAAAAAGCCGCCATCACGGCGGCTTGGGGCTGTCTCGACTGGGGGGTCAGGCGGGAAACCCGTTGAGAGGCCAGGTCATAATCTCAACCAGACTCTTATCTCGGTCGCTAGCGTTCAATTTCCCTTGCGTGATCCTCAGTTCGGTCAGCTGCTTGGCTATCGTTGCGAAGAACTCGCTTTCCTTCATCTGCGGCGATGCATCCATTTCGATGGCCAGCAATTCCTGTGAGTACAGGAAGCCTGGCTGCGGGTTGGCTCTCAGTGTCGCGTCATAAATCGCACTGATTCGGTCGGCATAGCTGGCGCCGAAAGTGCTTCGGATAGGGGATGCGCTATCTGTGATCAGATTCGCTTGCTGCAGGCGGGCTACACCGGCCGCGTCCAGCTCACCCATGTTCATTTTCAGCTCTGAAGCCAAATCGCTGGCGGTCAAAAGCGTCAGATCGGTCTGATCGATGGTGTTGTCAATCATGTTGATGCTCGTTGAGATAGCCAAGCTCCAGGCAGCAATGGCTGTCGAGTTGATGGCTTGTTGTGCGACGCTGGGGCGAAAGATCTGGTGCCAGGTCTCGAGCGGGTGTGAGCGGCATTCACCCTGCTTGTTGGTATAGATGACCAGTGGTGGTCTCTCGCCGCTCGCGGTGCCCGTACTTGGCATATCACAGCAGGTGTTTACGATGACATCCTCGCCACCTTTATGTGTCCACAGGGAGTGTGGGGATGGGGTAACTGGTTTTTGCTTCATGATTATTCCTTCCGTTGTTGGATTAGTGGATTGTCAGGCTGATGAAGTGTTGTTTGTGGTTCTGGATCAGATACTGGATCCGGTACTCCTCACTGGTTGTGTCGTCGAGCTGGACGAGTAGCCACTGATTTTGTGTGTTCAGTGCGACTGAGTAGCAGTGCCCCTCCATCAGCAGGACCTCACCGGGCTCCGCGTCGATCCGCTGTAGGTCGGTCATTTGATCTTTGTCCAGCACCCGGACCTCTTTGCTCTTCCTGATGAGCTCCATGCATGAGTAGTCCGGCAGGGCGATTTTCGTTGTAATAGCTCGTTGCAGATTCATAGGGTATTCCTTTCTTGTGTCCCGTTAATGTGGAGATGATAAGTCTGTTTCTGGTGATGCAAGGGGGTCTCCCGGCGGAACTGGTTGAGTCATATGTGGTTTGTATTTATGGTGACCGTGAATAATATTCAGTGGGATTGGCGGCGCATTTTGCACCGCCAGGATTCTTGTCAGCGTTTGGGTTTCCTCGGCTTATTCCGGTTCGGCTTGGCCGGGGAGTGGATAGCAATCTTCTTGAATGCCTTGGCGGCCTCCACGGTGGTTGCTGCTCGGTATTCACAGTAACGCCCCCATTCACCGATATGCCCGACCAGCTGGGAGCCTTCGTCATGTTGCTGCAGATGTTCTTCCCGGATGCGGATCCTGGCGCTATACATTGTGAACACAACGAGTCCGCCGAAAAGGTCATACGGGGTATCAAGTGGGGGAAGGTCTGATTCTGGGAACAGAACCGTAAACCGAGGGTTGGGGTTGCTCATGTTATCTCCTACAGAGCGGTGTGGAGATAACACGCTAACTCAGCTCCAGCCAATGCAACCCCGGGCTGCCGGCAAGGCCTTATACCCTCTTTGGATGGTGAATGATTGAGTAACCTTGATTGACCAGGTTGTTGATGTGGCACTGGTCGAATGGGTAATCAACACCCCGATGAAGGAGAACGATCGGCTTGTTTAAACCGCTGATACTCAGATTTAACGGGTTGGCGCCATGGGGCACCAAAAGGTAAGCAAACGTAGGTAATGTGACGATTCCTGGTGTGATGAGGAATGCTGGCCGGTAAATATCAACTTTCATGTGTTTCTCCGATAAACAGCTTATTGCTGCTCTTCTATTTATCGTTGGGCGCCGGATCCCGCTCGAAATAGCCAAAAAACGCCAAGTTGCTTCGTTCCTTTCCTGTGTTTGAATGCCGCATCAGACCCAACAGGATGATGATGACGACATGGATCCTATCGATATCGAAACATGCATAGAGGCCTACGCTTCTTCAGATACTGGCCGACTTGAAAATGCAGATCTCTACCGCTGGCTGGTGGAAAGCAAAGGGGTACCTCCCGAGGTGCTATCGGATCGGAAACCGATCGGGGAGGATGGGAGCCTGCACAGTCCAGCCAAGCGCAAAATCCGCTGGTACCAACAAACCCTCAAGTCTATGGGGGTGATTAAGCGTGTCGGCCGGGGTGTATGGGAACTGGTTGAGCCGCAGGGCAAGAATCTCCATAAGGCTCCGGATGCTGTGAAGGTTGTAGCCTTCTCGACGGAGTTGGGTGTGGCTATATGGGGATCAAATCGACATGTGTTTGCTGGCCTGAATGAGGCGGTGGCTCTTTGTATTTCATCACCACCATTCCCACTAAGGGTTGGCCGTAGCTATGGCAATCCGAACGAGCAGGACTACTCTGATTTCATCGTTCGATCGCTGGAACCTATCGTGAAGTCATTGAAACCTGGTGGAAGCATTGTGCTCAACTGCAGCAATGACATTTTTGAGACCGGATCTCCGGCCCGATCCATGTATCTGGAGCGGATGATATTGGCACTTCACCATGAGCTAGGCCTGTGTTTGATGGACCGAATCCCTTGGGTTAATCGCTCCAAGCCGCCAGGACCAACGTGGTGGGCTTGCGTGAACAGAGTTCAACTGTCGTCGGCCTACGAACACATTCTCTGGTTCACCAATGACCCGCACAATGTTTGCTCGGACAATCGCCGAGTCCTTGAACCTCACAGTGACCAGCACAAGGTCTTGATGGATAGAGGTGGCGCGGGACGCACTGCTCAATATGGTGATGGTGCGTATCGGCTTCGTAAACACTCCTTTGGTAATAAGACTCCGGGCAAGATACCGAGAAACGTGCTGGAGCGTGGGCACCGGTGCGCGGACACCATTGCTGTGCGGCAGATAGCCGAACATTTAGGGCTGCCGGCACATGGGGCTATGTTCCCGACTTCTATCCCTGATTTTTTCATTCGTTTTTTGACGGAGCCCGGGGACCTGGTTATCGATCCTTTCGGTGGCTCCGGAAAGACAGGCCTCAGTGCAGAACGTAACGCCAGGCGGTGGATGTTGTGTGATGTGATCCTTGAGTTTGTTCGGATGAGCGCGGAGCTTTTTGTCGATTTCAGTGGTTTTTGGGTTAACCCGTGCATAGTTAAAGCCTGCGACGATCTATCCTTCCTGCGGGCTCGTTAAGCAGCGTTCTGGGGTGGGCCCTTGCATTATCCAGCCTTGCCTTACTATTGGTCTCCAGCAGCGAAGTAATCGTCTGAAATGTTGGAGCCTAGTATGCAGTTTGATCTATTCGATGACTCGGTTGTTATCCCCTCAATTCGCAACCAAATCCTGCAAGGTCGCAGCCAAGCTGGCGGCAATGTTTACTTTGATGCGCCGGAAATCGATCTGTCTGTTTATGACCGCGTGGTGATCTGCCTAAGTGGAGGCAAGGATAGCATAGCCTGCATTTTGCATCTCATGGAGCTGGGTGTTGACATGGCTCGCTGCGAGTTGTGGATGAAGACATAGACGGGCGCGAAGGTAGTCAACTAATGGACTGGCATTTCATGGCCAGCTACAACCGGGCTCTGGCATCAGCTCTAGGTTTGCCGCTCTATTTCAGTTGGTTAGAAGGTGGCTTCGAAGGGGAGATGCTCAAAGAAAACGGCTATAGCCGTCCTCACAAAGTCGAAACCCCTAACGGACTGATCACACTGGAGCGTGATACATCCCGCAGTGCTCCGGCCACCCGCCGTCGATTCCCCCAGCAATCAGCAAGCCTCCAGACGCGCTGGTGTAGTTCGGCTCTCAAAATTGACGTGGGTCGCCGAGCGTTGAACAACCAGGCGCGGTTTGAAGGCACCAGAACGCTGTTTATCACGGGGGAGAGACGGGAAGAAAGTTTCAACCGAGCAAAGTACAACCAATTAGAGCCCCATGCCTGTGATATCCGCGCCGGAAAAAAAGCGCGCCACGTTGACGCTTGGCGGCCTGTTTTGCACTGGAGTGAAGAGCAGGTGTGGGACATTATCCGCCGGCACCGTATTGTGGCCCCCGTCCCGTACCGCCTCCACTGGAACCGTTCATCGTGCATGACTTGCATCTACAATGGGCCTCGGGTTTGGGCCACTATCAACCGGTACTTTCCAAAACGAGCAGAGGCTATTGCAGCCTACGAAGATCAGTTCGGTACTACGGTTAGCCGTAATCGCATCAATGTGATTGACTTAGGCGCGACAGCGCGGCCGTTTGAAGTGGACGACATGGAGGCATTAGAGCAGGCGTATTCCCGCGAATATTTTTTGCCGGTGATGGTACCTCCGGGTGGTCAATGGGTTATGCCCGCAGGGGCGTTTGGTCGTGAAGGTTGTGGCGCGGTTTGAATGATGGAGTTGTGTAGCCTTGTTTTTTGTGTCAATCACATAGACGATGGTTAAAAGTGTCTTGATTGCTGTTTTTTCTGAGGTTTTTACATGTTCGATGACTTCATCTTAAAATTCCGCCGCTTCCACAATATCGACTCTCTGGATGCCGTGGTGCCCAGGATGCTGGATCGTTGCGAAGACTCAAAAACGGAAGCCCTGATCCTGTCGGCCGCAGATCACCGGCGGGCAGAAATCATGGCGCAGAAACAATTCGACCCAGGCAAGGTGCCCTCTTATGCCTGGGGCTTAATTTAACGCCCTCATTCTCATCATTTCCTCCATAGGTGCTCATTTGTCGTCGTGAGCATGGCTTGGCCATCAAGAAGGCGGCAATACGCTTCGATGGTTGCAATTGCTTCTTCGGTACCGAAACACACAGCACAGAAGTATCCGGCATCAGCCAGACGATTCAGGTACTCAATCTGGCTAGATTGCAGACCCCCCCCTTTGTAGCCTGTTGCCGGGTCTGGTTTAGCTTTCAGCTCAATCCGTAGGCCATGGTAGCAACCTCGAGCTAAGTCCAGGGTGATGTCTGGGTAGCCTTTCTTTTGACCCGACGCTCGCATTTTTCCGGCCACACCCTTCAGGCGCTGCCCGCCGTTGGGGATGGCTGCTAGATAGCGGTAGATATGGCTATCCTGCAGCAGCTCAAAATGGCGAAACACAAACACTTGGTCAAAGAACTCGCGGTCTTTGCTGTAGGCCTCCGGATGGCGCTCAAGGTACTTGATTGCAACCGCGTGCGGGGACTTGGCTGGTTTCGTTGTTTTGCTGGCGGTGCGGGGGCTGCAACCGTTGGCGGCCATGAGTCGTTCCAGCTCGAGTCGTGCAGGGGCGACAGGCTCAATGCGCTCGATACTTAGCTGCTCTAGCTGTGCTCGTGCTGGTGGTTTTGAGTGAGAGGGCGGTTCTGGTGTTTTTGTCGGTCGAGACCATCTGGCTCGTTTTTCCATGAGTTCTTGATGCTGTTGTTCAGTTATTCTCATGATTGAGTCTCAGCTTACAAATGGCCGAGGATAGAGCACGGTGCAGGTCTCATCGGTATTGGTCGCTACCGTCCTTGTCAGGATGTAGGCTTGCAGCTTGTGCCCTCGTTGCACCAGGTCTGTTTTATTGACTGGCTCGTGAAACGGTGTGGTTTTGGTGGCGTCCATCTCCGAGGATTTGATCAGCATCCAAAGCCCGGGGCCAATTTGGAGAAGGTGTTCAGCCCCTATCTTCGAGAGGTTGATGTCACCCAATGCGTCTCGGATTAACTGGATGAACCACTCGCGGCCCCACTGGTTATGTGGCGTGTTGTGGGTGTGCGGCCATTCCTGCAGGTGCTTGAGCGCCGCTTGCAGATCGGGTTCAGAAATCTCGACTAATGTTTTTTGCATTCCAAACATGACTCTTTAACTTTTCCTCGCTGTTGCTTTTTTTGGGGGGCTTAATGCTCTGGTGAGGCAAGCATCAAGCAGGAGAAGAACATCGCGTTCTGCGATCAACTTGTTGGCTGCCCGCTCGAAGGTTGCTATATCAGCCTTTTCGATAAACCCGACGGCAGCTGGATAACTCTTCATCTCAAAGACCAATTGGAGCTCGGAAATATGAACGCCAGCATTGAGAAGGCTGGCGGTGACGAATGCAGATCCATCACCGCGCTGGCCAGCCGCGATCACGATATCGAGTCCATTGAGCTGGTGGTGCTTGGTCGGGTTGTGAGTCAACGGATGAGGCCATCCAGGTTGCGGCAAATGATTGCGCCAAGAAACACTTGCTGTTGCTCGGAGCAAGCCTTAAAGCCGGTGAATACCTCGTTCTCCGTTGTCATTTCATCGTATCTTCCCGCGGTATCGCGGTAGTACACCCTCCGGCAGCCTATCCCCCCCAATTGTTTGCTGGTGTGTGTAATTACAGCCTCGGCCTGATTGGTTATGGATGGGCCATTACCGTAGTCCACCAGCAGGATCAGGGTGTCTGTTGCTTCGAAAATCGCATAGTCCGGCAGCCGGCGATCGATAGGGTTAATCATGGGCTGTTCTCGCGTGTGCTTTTCGCCACTGATCCGGCGGTATCCGCTCTGATTCTGGTAGCGCCCACAACCCACGCTTGGATTCTTTAGCCTTCTCCTCCAGATTGAGGAGCTCCGGGGTATAGCTGTAGCGGCGGTACACCCATGCGTTCCCCGTTTCAACCATCTCGGCATTGACCCACAGGGTATCGGTGTAGACATACCCGATTAGGCGCCCATAGCGATCGGTTCCTGCTACGCGAACGCTGACCGGCTTGTTACCGATTAGTTCGGTCAGGGCCGCTTTAGCCTGTTGCCCATAGGGCTGTGCCGGTTCCGGCTTGTGTGCTGTTTCAGGTGCGTCCACCTCAGCCAGTCGAATGCGGTACTGGGGTTTCCCCCGGTAGCAGTTGTCTTTGTACCCGCCGGAGCATGTCCCGGGTGTGCTCAGTACGAACGTATCACCGTCATTCACCCAGGATACGCGCCCCTGCAGTGGCTCTGCCTGGGCGCCTATGGTGCTGAACACACCGAGTATCAAGATGGCAATTCTCGTTGGCTTCTTCATCAGTGGGTACCTGCTATCTGTTCATGGCTGCATTGGAGTTTTTTGAACGTAGCGACCTCTGCCAGCTCATTTTCTAGCGCCTTGAGCTCAGGAAGAGGGGATTGTGGCGTGGCGTGGTGATCCAGGCAGTCTGATATACGCCCCCACAACTTCAGGATCTCCCGTTCGGAAAGCGATGCTTCGTGAGAGTCCACGAGGATGTCCCGAGCCTGGTCGATCTCCAGGTAATTGAAGGGCCGCAGGACGGCAGCTATGGTTGCTCGTAGCATATCGAACCTCTTTTCTTCATCTATCAAGAGAGCCTGTGCCAAGCGCCCTTGATAGGTGGCCGGATGAACCGGCAACCTTGTCTATTCATTACCAGTCTTCATTACCAGTCGAATATGACTTTGCCTTGTGCTCACACCATGCTTCTGCCGCCGCCAAGAGAATTAACGGGGTCCAGCCAAGTACGAGAATTACTCCTATATCCGATAAAAACATGGAGAAGGGTTGGATGATGAGTATCAACGCGACACAGGTAATCGTCGCCAGGATCCCCCCCACCAAAGCTGGTGGGTAGAGCTTTGCTAATCTGCGCGAAAGCCGGCACCACTGAACTTGTTTCATCGCCATGGTTTCGATGGGGACACTACTTGCCAAAACCCCATTTACGACTGGTTTTATTTCCATGGTTTCTCTCCGTGTTGATTGCCAACGCTGCTGGCCATGACATTCATCATCGCCTCCAGCTCGATATTCATAAGATGTCGGTCGAGCCCGCGAACTGCCGCGTAATACTCAAATAGCTCGGGGATCCTGATGTGATTGGTTTTGAACAGGATCGCCTCGACGAACGAAGGGTTAGCATATGCAAGCTGGTGTATCCGGCGGGCGAACCATGACTCGATGCTGATCGCCACAGCCAACGCCAACACCGAGGCGTCTATCCACCAGCTCCGGTAGCTGTCCCAAAACAGCACGAAGGCGAGGAGTGTCAGAACCTCTGCCGTCCGGATAATGGTTTTGAGCTTCGCTCCTGGCGCTGCCAGCCCACAGGCGTCTGCCAGCTCATAGAGCGTCACACCGAGCAGAGGGAGCAAGACCCAATGCTGATATCGGAACATGACCATCAATAAAAAAACGCTATATCCGAACAGAAGCCCGCGCAGCGCCGTGCTGGCAATTTTCCAGCGCATCGCGGTCACCTCTTGGGCGTGTTGAATTGCGCTAGGTGAGGGCGGTTGGCCGAGAATATCAATCTTCATTGGGCACCCCCGGCAGCGGCTGCGTTAGCTGGCTGGTACGTCTGCAGGGCGTCGAGCTCAATATTCAGGAAATATTCGCGTTCAGCGAGGACAGCCTGGATGTAATTGGCCACTTCTGGATAGGCTGGCTCTGTGAAGACTTTTTTCAGGCTGGGGTAGACAGAGTTGTTCTGCGGGCCGTCGGCATCGAATTTGGTGCTAAATCCGACATACACAAGAGGCGGGGCATCAGGCATCGTGATGTTGGTGATGCGTACCAGATCCAGGTCCTTCAGAATAGACCACCGGGCATTACCAACCGCAAGGAGTCGATACTCCAGCTCACCCTGCTTTTTGTCGAGTTTTAACGCTATCGCAGCTCCTATGCCTGTCAGCACAAAGAGGATGCTAAAACCAAGCGGATTGAGTTCGAAAAATGACGACCCGTACTGAATGGTCTGGCCGGCAGTTATTGTTGCAGCAATAACAACGATAACAAGGGCATATACCATGCATAAAGCAAACAGGATCTTGACGTTCCGGATGCCATGGCTTAACTCACTGCGTTGCTGCTGGATACGCTCTATTGATGGTGGCGTGCCACAAATTTCAATCTTCATTGTCAACTCCATGTAGTTTCTCTCTCAGCCATGCTACTGCTGTTCTGGCTGATGCAAGGCCCCAATGCCTAATTGACCAGTGCCAAGGTGATTTTGAATTCTGCACGGTCTGCTCCGGGAACTCCCATACCGAGATAACTTTCCTTGCCTTGCTGGAGCGTCACCATCTCACTGGTGGATACGGTGCTGATCTGCGGCTCCTCGTAGTAGTCTCCTGGCTGATCTGAATGCTCGATGCGGCGCATGCCGGTCAACAGGGAGTGGCTTACAGACACCCGGGCGCTACTAACCTCGTGCTCGATGTTGGGCATGGGGTCTATCCGTACCTTCGTTCCCACGTCGATCTGACGCACATCGCCTGCAATCAACAACCCGCCTGCGTTTGATTGTGAGGTACCGCGAAAGCGGATCTGGGATAGGTCATCGTCAAGGATGGGGCGAGCATCGCTTTCGATGGGCAACTCCTTGTTGTAAATGCTCTCCCCGTCCATGGTGATTACAACTCGGATCTTGCCAAGCCCGTCATCCAAAGAGGCCAGAGCCAGCCCTCCCACAGCAAGAACGCCAGATATGGCGACGACAGCCCCGAGAGTGATTAGCAAACGGTTGGCGTTGTGGCTGTTAAAGTTGCGCATTCTGCTTGCCTCTTGATTACAGATACTTCTTGAAGAACCGGGTGGCTATCCAGAGCGCGAGCGAGCTTGATATGACGCTCGGCACCAGGATCCAGTTCGGGTGAATGGTAAATGGGATAGCCATGTAGATGGTCCAGCCGCCCCACAGGGATGGCAGTACGGCATTTTTGGCGTAGTGATGCCGAATGCCCGACTCGCGTGCGCCGCCGAACCGGCGAAGATCGCGGAGCATCAGGCCATCGATAAACGCTATGAGGTAAAACAGGCCATACAAGGGGAGCGTAAATAGGATGATGCAGAACCGGATAATACAGACCATGGTGACGTAGACGGCAGCCAGGAGGTATTCCTGCACCCATTGCATAGAGCCATTGAATAGGTTGTGGGGCATGTACCGTGCTGGCTCTAATGTCCCCTGGTGGAGCGGCTCTCCGGTGATATAGACAGCAAACCAGTTCACCACATCGAGCGGTGTCCAACCGAACAGGGTGGCTTTTACGAAGTCCCGGTGTAGATAACTGGCCTCACGCACGACCATGGTCATTGCATGACTAGCGCCTTCCTCCGGCCACCAGAACCACATCCCCAGCCACTCAATGACAATGCCGCAGATGGCGGCACAGATGACCATGGCGATCGACGCGGTGATGAAGCCGATAATGCCCATCCGCGGTGCTGCTGTTGCTCCTGCCATTTACACCACCTCCTCTGTCATGCTTGCGGGGATCTGCGCGGCCATGTCCGCGAACGGGGCATTACTTGATTTCGGCATGTGAAATGACTTCCAACTACTCAGGTTGTCCCACCAGTTGTCGCTGGTCTTGTAGGTGGACTCCATCTCTCGGCAGATCGCCTCAATGTCTTTGGGGATAGGGATGTTGTCTTTGGCGTCATCCATTAGAGGGAATCGGAGCTTGTAGAGCTTCGAACCGTCCAGGAGCGCGTAAGCCTGCCCTTTGGGGAGCTGAATGATGTTTGCCGGTTGCAGCAATGGCACCTGTCGAGTGGCCACGTTGTCCGAGTTGTTTGACTCGAAGTGGATGGTACTGGTCGGGTCGGAATTGTCTCGAGCTGCGGTCAATGGCGTTAGTTCGCTGATAGTGACTTCTGGCAACTGGTTGGTCAGTAGCTCCGCTGTTTCCAACGTCTTGACCCGCAACATGATGATGGCGTTGAAGTTGGATAGCATTTGCTGGGCCTTGGCCGCATCCCCCAACTTGGCTTCAAGGTCGAATATCGACTGGGTGTATGCAGTAAATCGGACGCCGGAGCCGCCCGACTTGTTCAGGATTGGGATCGCGAAGTCTGTGGCCAGCTCGTTGAATTCATCGCAGTGGAGGTACAGCTTCGGCAGTACGCCATTGCGGGCGTTAACCTGGCCCTTGTCCAGCCCAAATTTGTAGAGGTAACCGCAGGTGGAAAGCAGATCTGACAGCATGGCCCCGCCAATGGCTTCAGCCACGGTTTTGTCGGTCATGGCATCCAGCCCGACATAAACTACCGCCTTCTGCCGGAGGATCGTCATCCAGTCAATGATGGGGCGGGAATCCTTAGCGTCATAGGTCGGTGCCACCAGCTCCACCAGCCGGCCAGATGTGACCTTCTCAACGAACGGCAACAACGAGGCTGTCAGCTTGTCGAAGTAGGTCTTGTCGTATTGGATAGCGGAGAGCAGGGCCAGCAATACTGGGTCGAAAATGCGCTTGTGCTTGATGTAGGCCTCAAGAGCTGCTGTGCGCTTGGTTCGGCTTTGCATGTGCCGAGGTGGCGCCTTCATGTTGTTTTCTACGAGGCTGACTTCTGCCCGCCAGTTCGCGATTTTGTGGCTCTCGAAGTAGTATTCCGCATAGTCATTGAACAGCGGCTCCATGTCGGCGATATCGCCCTGGATAAGGGTGTAGCTGGGCCGGGAGCCCATGGCCACCCGCGCTTGCGTCACGATATTCACGAACCGCCATGAAAACTCAGCGAACGCCGCGCTGTTCCCCTCGCTGGCCAACTGGCTAGTGGCCCGGGTTGCCACTTCGGAGATCCGGGCGAAAGAGCCCACGGCGTTATAGCGGCAGCTGATGTCAGGGAAGCCCAGGTGGAAGATGTAAAAGGGCCGATTATTCCGTTTGGCCTCGATATACAACCGCTTGAGGATGCCGGCGTCGGATTTTGGGTCCATAAATACACAGGCGCCATCGTTCCGCTTAATGTCGGCACTGGTGTAAATTTCGGCCACGCGGGTTTTCCCGACCCGGGTAGTGCCAACCACTATTTTGTGCGCTACTCGCTCCCCGAGATCCTCGAATACATCCATTTCATTGGGTTCAACGGCATGCATGATTGGCGAGCCGCCAACCGGAGGCAGCGGCCGGACTGGGTTCAATGGAGAGTCAATGCTAAGGGCTCTCGCAACCGACTCGGCGATCTTGCCTTTCCCTTCCAGGCTGATTTCTGATTTGCGAGCCATCCGGTACATGAAGCCTGGCTCGAGATATTTCATGGCCTTGATGCTTTGCGCGTCAATCATGCGCTGCGTGTGGATCGCCTTCCATTCGAACCCTCGACCAATCCAGTTCACCCGGTTAGAGCAGGGGACATCCTGGGGCCGCATCTCGTAGTAAGACAGGCGGGTTAGGTTCCGGTGGTACTTGCGAATGGCCCAACCATCCAAAAAGCGGTTGGCCGCGGCCATAGTCAACAGCCCTGCACAGGCATAGCTGACTGACGGGACGAGCATTAACTGATCAGGGGCCCAGACGCAGAACGTTGCCCCTGCAGCCATGGCTGCGGCGCTGTAGAGTTCGACCGGCGGGCGCAACAACGCCTCGACTTCATACTCTTTGGTCATAGAACTACCCCGTATTGAGGCCGCAAGATTGGAAAGGTGCTCTTTGCATAGTCGCTATCCAGAGGCAGACCAATCGCCCGGCGGGTAGCGATAGACAATGATGAAAATTTCGGCTGCCACCGCTGGGTGTATAGCCACCGAAGGTGCTCCGGTAGTAGCGCCAGCGAGGATTTTCCTCTGCGAGTGGTTCCCATGATGATGCAGTGCTGGTCATCACGAAAACCAATGATCGGACCCGATGAAGTGGCACTGCTGTTTGGCATGTCGTTAGTCCAGAGGGGGGTGCTTGCGATCGGCATGGATAACTCCTTTGTGCTGGTGGTGTGGCGCTTCCAAGGCCCACCGAATTGAGGCGGTCAGACGAGCTCGATAATGCTGGTCATAACCCATCACGGTAATCAGGTGCTTCAGGGTGACATCGCTCTTGCTGCGCGGTGCCACATAGCTAATAAGTGCTCTGGTGTAAGGGCTATATTCCGGGCCTAGCGATATACCCGGTGCCTCATGTCCCATGGCTATCATCAGTGATATGTCGTCGCGCCAGTAATCCGGTTCGCTTTGATCCAATAGGTCTTGGCAGTACTGGTCGAACAGTCGATCTGGATGAGTCAGATCCTCCAGTAATTGGGTAGCACTGAAAGCTGCCCCCATGCGCGTTCTTGTCTCCGCCATCAGCTCGACAAGGCGCCAGGCCTGCACAATGAATAAATGGGGGGCCGTCTCCGGACTAGCCGGAGACAGTACGGTTGCCTTTAATTCACTCAACAATTTTTCGTGGGAAGCTGTCCGTTGACGATTCACGTTCATTGGAAAAACCCGCCTTTGGTGATGAGAAGGGGGTATCCTGGCAACCCAAGCTGATCCACCAGCACATCTGCATTCATCGGAAACAGGCGTAGAGGCGCAACCACTTCTTGCATGAACTCCCACTCGGACTTGTTTTTGGCCGTCGTGAGTATCCCCATCGCTCCGTATTGCTCCAATATCTCCCGGTTGGCCTTGAACCAGCGCAGGCTGTACTCATCGTTGCCGATCACGAATAGAGGCTGGGGGAGGTTAGGGATTTTTTTCAAAATCTTCGTACCTGGCAGGGGGTTCGGCTTAATGAGTGTCGGCTTGATCGGAAATAGCTGCGGCACCTCTGTGGTTTGCGCATCCAGATGGTCAAGTTCGGATTTCACCATCGCCTGCATCTGGTCTACATCCAACTGGCCCTTAATGGAGTCAAAAAACGACTCATCCACCCAATTGGTTATGTCTGAGGCTCCACCAGCATCGTGGATCACAATACCTGGCTCGGGTACAACAGCATGAGCTGGCGCGAGGAACAATGACGCGAGCACAACACCCGCAATCAGCGATCTCTCAATTATTTTTGCGCGAGCAAGGCTTGAACTTTTTTCCATCGTGAATGCACCGATTGTCTATATGACGCCGCCCTCGCGGTGTTCGTTGGGTGGTGGTACTCACCTGTTGCCGTCCACCAATTCCCACTCACGTCATATCGCTCTTTCAGATAGCTGGCGGCGGCGGTCAGGTTGATCCATGGGTCCGTTGCTGCCCACAGGTCTCCATTAAACCGATCGGAGTGCCAGCGCCAATTAACCTGTGCCAGGCCCACATCAAAACTGCGGTAGCCGCTTTTCAGTAGGCGCTGACAGAAGGCATACATTTTCGCTCTCGTGTTAAATCGATACCCACGTCCCTGCCAGTTGACAGTCCATGGCCATGGGATAATCCGCCCCTTGTTGGTGACAAGCTGACTCTCCTGCAAGCTGATGGAATACAGAAGGTCTGCCGGCACTTGCTTGAGAGCTGAGGCCTTGTAAAAGGCTGGCGGAATAGTCGCGAGCTGTGCTTTACGCTTCACCCGCTTGTGTTTTTGGTGCGCCGCACTGCTGATTGACTTCCCACTGGAGGAGGCATGCGCCATCGGCGGCATTACCAGACCGATAATGCCGCTCAGTGTTGCCGCGAGGAGGACTGCAGTGAGGCGATTCATCATGGCTTAATTTTCTGAGTGCCTGACAACGAAACCCGATATGCAACTGGCAACCCAGGGGCCGGTTGCAGACGGGAGTAATACCCGTTATCAAAGTTCAAGGTAGCAATACGCTCACTTAGCTTTTCGCTTGTAACCCCAACTCGACTACCAAACGCGAGTATGCTCGCCTTGTCATTGGCGTTCAGCACGAACAGATCCAGTCGATTCAATTTGGTGCTGGTGGACAAAAAGCCACGGATAAAATCCTCGCATGTAGCGTTGCAGTTCTTGGCGTCAACGTAGGCAACCACTCGGGTGTCGGTGATTTTCGGTAATGTCCGGCTATCCTCTCCGCTTCCGCCAGCAGCGCGACTCTTGAAGTAAGAGCGACGCTCCTTGTCTGTCATCCAGATGGGGTGGTTGGGTGTCAGTGAGCGCAGGTGTTTATTCCAGGCCTCATCAAAGAGGATCTCCTTCGTCAAACGCTCCTGCTCCTGTTCGAACGCTCGCCGGGCGAAGTCTGCTCGCTCTGCTTCGCTTTTGGCATTGAACCCCATAATCCACAGCGGCGTAACGTCAGGCTTGTTTGCGTAGAACGCAGAGTTTGGTCCATACGCCATCAGGCGCTTGTATTCCTTCCATTCGCTTTGACTCATCTTCCATGATTGAGCTTGCGCCTGATCCATTGATGTCCACTGGTCGAGGGACTGCATCATTGCGTCGGCGGCCGCATTGGCATTGTTCATGTTGCTTTGCTGCATGCTCACCGATTGGTCGGCCGTCTGAATTCGTGTCGTGTTTTTAGCTGGTTCCGCCATGGCGGTCGTAACGCCGGCAACAGCCATGAATGAAATGGCCAGAGCTAGATTTGTGCGCTTCATGCTTATTGGTACCTCAATCTTAGTTTGCACCGTGTCCCGTCACGCCCATACACAATGGCCGAGCCGTTAAGGAAGTAGTCCTGTGATGAATCGATGTAGAGCGAATTAAAGCTGTTGATGTCTTCAATCTTGCAAGTGCGCAAGCCCACCCGAGCCGGTTTGTCGATCAGGCCTATGTCTCTCGCAATCTGATGCATGGAGCTGCAGCCCATGGTCGTAGCTAGCAGCACAAGTAGCAGTCCATTGCGAAGCATGCTTAACCCCCATTGGCTATAACGATGGTTCTGATGTCGCCTTTGACAAAGACGACTCGCTTATTGGATATGTCGGCGGCGTCTACTCGCCACCCCTCCAGAAAGTCACCAATCTGCAGACGATTAACCACGTCGTCTTTGGTCATGGTAATGAGCATTACGCCACCCCAGTCATCGACAGAAAATAACTTGAACCCTTCGATCGAGGTCACAGGGGTTTGTTCACGCTTTGCTTTTACTTGCGCCAGGGCGGTCTGCTGTCTTTGTGCTGCAACCGTGGCCAGTGAAGACTTGAGGTGTGCAATCTCAGTGCTCGCTGAACTCACTGCCGTATTGATGCTGTCTACTGTCTTTGCGAGATCATCTGCCGCCGTTCTCGTCTGCCGTGACCATGTAATACTGAGCTCGGTATCCGCAGAGATTTTTTCGGTGACAGCTTTCAGGTCATTCAACTGCGTCCCCATGGATGCGATATCAGCCTCCAACTTCTGCAGGGATAAATTGAATGCATTACCTGCCGATTGGTCGGACTGCTTGTTGGTCATGATCTCCCCTTCGAGCTTGTCCATCCGGGCAACCATATCCGAGCGCAGCTCAACCATTTGCGAGGTGAAGGATGAAGAGTTTGTCCTGGACAACGCCAAGGTACCAACCCCAACGCCGGCCATGCCGATAATCAACGCGATCCCGGTGGCGACCATTGTCAACTTGCTGGTTTGCGTTACTACGACAACCTCATCATCATCCTGCTCGTTGGTGTTGGCAGGCTGGGTGGAGGGGCTAATCGTTTCCTCAGCCTCCAGGGGCTTAGACTGTTCGACTGAATTGCTCTGTGGCTGAAGAATGGATTCGATATCTCCAGAGATAGTTGGCTCTACTGGGGTGTGGGTCGACTCGGTAACCGTAGTCTTTTGTTTGTTTGAGCGACCGAATGGAAACCAGCTTCTTTTTTCTTTGAGTGGCGGCATGGTTTCTGGTTCTGCGTTTTGCTCGGTCTGCGTGACGATCAAATCGTCTTGGTCTGCTGACTCAACAACATCCGCGACTTCCTCGGACAGTGGCTCATCATTTTTCTCTCGGAGGTCAACCCATGCGGCAGGTTCTCCGGTGGGCTGTTGATCTTCTTCGATACCGTCAACCTCAATCGTTGGTTGTTGCGCCGGGGCTGGCGGCGAAGGTTCCAGTTCACCCATTACGCTTGCAACGACACTAGCAATTCCCCATGGGTCATTTATTGCTGGCGCCTCTGGCTTTACATTTTGGTCGGCAACTTCGCCACCTTGATTCGTGCTGTTACTTTGAGGATTCTGTTCGTTCGTCATCATGGTCGCCTAATTAATGGCTCTATCTCGCCGTTCCGCATCCACTCAAATGGAGTGGTGTTACTGAGACTCTTGCTCGTCGCCAAGCTCTTCGTTGGTCATGCCGTTGTCCGCACCACCAGACTGAAGAATTGGCGCGAAAGAAATCTGACGACGAATCGGATCGACTAACAGGATGAAGGCATCACCAGCCAACGCTCTCAGTGCAGATTGCACGGTCACATAGGAAAACTTTCTCTGAATACTTGGCAGCTGGAGAGCCAACATGATCTTGGTCTGACCAGGGAGCTTTTCTGCATCCACCAATGTGTAGCCAGTTTGGTCTAGCGTGTAGCTCACAGCTTGCCCGACCGTCATGACTGTTGGTGGGAACGTGAAACTCACAACCGTTAGCAGCGGGTTAGACTGACGCAGCTCGGGGGTCGTGTTGATCGACGTGTAGCGAGAGATTGAGTGTCGGTTGTTAGTGTCGGCCGCAACCGCCTTACCACCGACAAGCAGCGTGAGCGTAATGACGACGGGCAGTAGTTTCTGATGTCTCATGATGCCATTCCGGGATGTTTAACTGTGGACATTCTACCACCCACTGTTCAAGCAAATTGCATGGGACAAGGGCGCATCAATTTCGACAGCGAGTGCGCGACCTGGTGTAGCAAACCACTCAATCCACCCCTCATTTCAGCGCATCAGATGCACGTTCGATAATGGCCTGTTTGATGGATTTTGGCTGGTGGCGCCGTATTAATTACAGCTTGCTTGCTGGTGGGGTTTATACAGAAGGAGGACTGGCTGTGAATATTTAGCGTGGAGCAGAATAAACATTACTTGTGGTGTGAGTGATTATGTATTCGATGTCACCATCAAATTTATTTCCGTGCGGCAGAAATTATTAAGGCGCCCTGATGGCGCCTTAAAAGAAATTGATTCGCTATTACTGTCAGAGGGGTGGTTTATTAACACGCCCTAATTGGTTGCTCAGTTGGGAGGAGGATTAACCCCGGCCTATGTCACTCCCTTGGCCTTTCGCTGTGCCGGGCTAACCCCGACTACATGGCCGTTCGTTTTAACCGACGAACTGCGCGGCGTCGTTTGTCATGTCAAACATGACGGTGTGAATGTACTCGATCCTGGCAGTTCGATCAACCAAGCCAAGATCAACGACCAGAGCAAGGGAATGGAAGGGCAAGGGAATGGGCAGTCTGCGCTGCCCTTACCCTTAAAGGGGGGTGTGGGGGGAAATGGGGCCTAGAGATTACGCGGCTTGATGACCAGGAAAACTGCCCGATCGGTAATGGGGGGTTGCATTACCGATCGGGGTTGATCGGTAATGGGGGGGGGCTATTACCGGTTAAAAATGGTCAGTCATTCAACTTTCTGGACTTGCATGGGTCTTTTTTCTGGGTGGCGCAAGCTGTCGATCGGTAATGGGGAGGGTCATTACCGGTCCAAAAGTCGCGATCGGTAATGGGGGGTGTCATTACCGATTGTTTCATTGGAGCCCCATTTAGGTCTAAACCCCCCCCCCGATCGGTAATGGGGGGTGGCATTACCTGTTCCGGATGAGGCCTGTTTTGATGGGTTTTGACTGAATATCGCGCTTGCAGTCGGTGTGCTGTGAGCGATTTTTTTTTCGGATTTTCGCTGTTGCGTGATCCATGTCAACTTTTGGGAGCTCAATCGGTAATGGGGGGAGGCATTACCGATCGGGGCTTTAGACGCGAAACCATCAAGCAGCACAAAAGAAAAAGCCCACTAGGTGGGCTTTGGTGTCTTGCCTATAGCGCGCTCTCGCTTTGCACGAAGAGCTATTTGAGCATTTAGCTTTTCCAACTCCTGCTGGTAGATGGATAGGCTGAGTTTCTGTCCTGTCGTTAAATTCACGTTCAGGTTTTCGAAATTTGCACATCGCTGCTGACTACCAACGACGTACCATCTCAAATATATCCGGCCATAACTCTTTGATGAAATAACCCGGATATTATGGCAAATATTTATTATCTCTTCGTTCCAATGCGCTACAGCTTTATCTATCTTTGAAACAACACCCTCTATTGGAATATCACAGAGGGTGTCGATGCCTTCCAGGCTCATGTGCATCGCAATCAGACGTTCAACGTAACAGTTGTTTCGGCCTCGAAATATCCTTGCGATCTGTCGCCAGAACTACGCTGCGCAGATGAATGGATTTCAGGAGCAAACTGGTTACGCACCGTTCCTTCGATATGTTCTTGCGTTGGAATAATCTGCAGCTTCTTGTAGTGCTCGAACGCATCACGCGCACGCTGATTGTTAGCTGCAATGTCGTTTCGATCGACATCATAATGCCGATATGACGCGCACATACTGATCGCAGAGCGACACAGTTTAACAGCTTCACCGAGGTACGAATTTTTTGCTGGAGTTGTGATTACGCCGTAGTGAGTTGCTTGCATGACGCGAGTGACGTACTTATCTATTGCTAGCACAAGGAACAAAAAGCGATAGTAGATCACGGAACCACTGCGCACAGAAAACGTCAACGGTTTGGTTGAAAGTGCATTTGAGTATGAGAAGCTGGCTGGCAGTTTACTCTCCAGAAATGCATTAAGGTGTTCAAGTTTGTCTGCAATATCTTGCTGTAAACCGTCAACTTCCTTAATCAATCTATCAAACCAGTAATCGGCAAATGGGTTGTCCTGTTTGATATCACCTTCGATCATCATTGCTGCTTGAGCAACCATTCGCATGTTGTGATGAGGAAAGTATCGCCCCTTCCGTTGAGCAACTGAATGCTCAACTTCTGACGTAATAATTTGCTCTGATTCAACAGGACCGCTGCGAACCGGCTCTGCTGTTGATGTATCAGTTTTCTCCCCATTCCACAGCGCAATACCTTGTCGAGTGTGTAACTCTATCGACTGTTCTGAGCGAAGTTTTCCTAACTCAACTACGCGCTTTGGTGCTGCCTTTCTGGTGCGAACGCTACTTGTCACTGCATTGTTTGTCATACGATCTCCTGTCTACTGACTGCTAATCAGGTGTGATTAATTTTGCTATTTGTGAAATTGCTCGGATAACCTTTTCGTTATTCGTGTGGTTTATCAGTCCATCACGCAGAGCATTTTCGATAATGCGAACCCGAACCTGGTCGTCTGTTGCGCTCGTATGCAGCTCCAGGTATCGCAAAATATTGAATACAAATTCTGAGCGATCTCTCACTCCCTGCTCTATTGAGTATTCGATCCCCTCGATGATGTTTTTCATTAACTCAGTTGTTGGGCGCAGCTTTGATGACGGCCGACCCACTGATGATGGTGCTTTAAGAAATGACCTTGCGTGTTGCGGTAGCTCCATCCAGCGGACGGCATCAACAGTGTTCAATCCGTGAGTACAGAAGTACGAGGCTCTAGCAAACCGCAATTCCATGTCATTCTTTTCGAACTGAAGTTGATCATTGAAGTCCGAAGAAAACTGGATGTCGCTGATCGGGAGTGCCGCGTTGAAGTACGGAATGCGGTGGCAATTACGCCGAATGAAGTCGGATATCTCATTAAATTTTGTCTGCGGTATGCCACAAACTAACGCCGCATACACCGGGTCTGCTTCGAGAAATAACCAGGTAGCTATTGATGGCGTTGAACCAGGGTGAGTAGGCCATTCATCTGTTCTCTGAACGTCTGAGATGAAGGTGATCAACTTTGTTGGGTCAATCCTTGCGAACAGATTTGAGCTTTTGTTGATTAATGGGATCGTGAAAAGTTGGTGTCTATCGATAGCGCGAGAGATCCAGATTGCATCAAAAATAAGTGACTCTACGAAGCCGTCTGTTTTTGTTTGGTGACTAAGCCATGGATGTTTGTTCTGCTGAGAGCACAGCAGTTCGCGATGCGTTTCACGGATGAAGTCCGTAAAAAACTGGCAGGCATTGATGCGAGCTCGTTTCGGTAAACGCGCCTGCTTTGTGTCTGGTTCTGGCCGGTTTACACGGCGCGGATGAAATCCTATGTCATCTAGCCTCATGTTATTGATCCCTGTTCCACAGTCTCTACAGCCCCCACAGCATCAGCTGCTTCCGTGGTGAGAGCGGGAGATTCTGGTGTTGATTCTTGTGCGAATATCGTGTGTCTTAACCGGCGGACAAGTCGGCGGATTTTGGCCATGGTTTCCCAGTGCTCGGTGTGCCCAGATAGTTCCGTTAGCATTGCCTCGTTGGCATCACACCACTGGTTTTCAGCAATCCCGAATCTCACAGAAACAGCAGACTGCAGCTCAATGAAATTGTGGAATCCGTTTCTGATTGCCACGAAGTCTAAGCCAGCGGTGATGTCTTCTTCTTCTGTTGTAAGCGCGGCAATGTAAAAAAATGGGATCGCATGAAACAGTTGCGTCGTGTTCTGGATGCTTCGCAGATCAACTGCAAACGCCGCCTGGTATAGCGGTGATAATTCGATATCGTATTGACTACACATGGATACAGACAGCTCACGAATTACAAATGACAGCATTCGGTGGATTTGACTGTCCAGCAACGAGGGAATTTGATCGAATGAAAGCAGCTCGGTCTCGTGTGTCATTTCTGACAAAAACCGAAGGATTCCGGCCATGGATAACCCCTCAATCGGTGCTTTTTTTTGACCATTCCACTCTCGAGACCCATCACACAAACTGGTCATTGCTGTGTAGGCATTTTTGATGGCGCTCTGTGATGCGCCAATGAACATATCGTGAGGTAATGTTCTGAGTGCATTCCAGCAGGCTCGATTGTTAATGATGAATCGGTTGTATGGTTCCAGCTCACCAAGTTCCGATGGTGAGCTAAACACACCGATTTCGTACCCATTTGCCGGATCGCCGATTAATTTAGCGATCGTGAGGAGGCGGGTGCCTCCCTCCATAGATCTAAGATCTTCTTGCTCAGTTGCCATTGCTCTGCCACCACAATTTTTATGCAAGCGCCCATGAGAACCATGGCGCTGCTGTGCCGTTGCCGTTAGTTTTTCACCGAGGCCTGTTGATGGCCACGGGTGTTGGATTTTCCTTGTGGTTCACCACCACAAAATTTGTGCATCGAATCTCAAAAAAAAGAGCGTTCAGCAGATCTCCAGGAGATTGATGAACACGTTTTTGTTTGACATATCTATTGGTAGATTTAGCCCTCGGGTGGCATCTGGTGTGAAAACCATCACGACCAAACCACTCTTGCGACGCGCGCCGATGACCTCACATTGGATCATTGTTGCTCCTAAAGGAGAGCGACAAAAACCGAAGTTTCCGAGCAATGCGTGCTGAAGACTTTTGATTGCTTGTCGAATTTCTTGGGTGCCAAGCAGTCGATCGTCGCCAGTGAACTCGAAATATGAGTGAAAAACTGCAGGGGATACCATGGCAAGTCGGTTTCCATCAACCACATGCAGATATCCCCCTCGCGCATTAACAGGGAGCGTTCCACTGATGACTTGTGCCTTCAACCACTCGATAAACAGTGACGCGTTTTGTGAGCGTTCACTGGGTTGATTGCCGGTATATGATGGTTTTTTTTGCTTCTGCTGCTCGCGGGTGTTACTTGATTGCTGACTAGGATTGGTTTCAATTGGGTGTGCTGTTGCCCCGGCATCTTGCTGTGCATTATTTATCACAAAATTCCGGAAGGTATCTTCGTTGCTAACCTGTACTGTCATTTCGTAACTCACGGTTCCATCGTCAGTTTCTGGCGTCGCCTCGGCGCATGAAAGCGCATTATTAACTGCTACGATTGCGGTGCCAGATGCGTCAGTTTGGATTATGTTGCTTTCGTTAAGCCTCTGTTCAGGTTCGCTACGTTGGTCTTTATTAATTGCATTCTGCGTCGCCTCTTTCGGGTTCAATTGGACATTTGTGGCGACTGGTTGTGCATTATTACTGGTGGCTTTGTTGTCAATTGGATGCACTGGAGCGCTTTTAACTTGTCCATTCTTGTCGGCGTCCTTTGGCAAATTACGCTCATTTCGTGCAGGCGGAACGCGCTCTTGATTGATCTTCGTAGTCGTACCAGCTTGTTGTTGCGATGAGCTAATAGTGCCCTTGGTAACCGCTTGCCCTGGTAACTTATGGTGAAGTTCTTCAGGCATTGAAGGACAAATGAGCTGGCCACTGAATACAGGAAGTCGATTATTAGGGTCGATGTGCTCGCGCTTTATCAAGATGACAGATAGTGGTTTGCTTCCTGGAGCGAACATCAGGGTATGCACTGCTCGGCCTGTAAGATTGGGGATCAAGATCCCAGCATCAGCCATGGCGTCGTACACCAGAGTGCTGTTCTCAGGGATATATGAAGCCTCAACACCGAGCGCTGCTTTTAATATCTCGACAAAGCGTGGGCACACACATGCGACAAACTGTTGGGATACCCAATACGGGTTTCGTTCTGTATTGGGGGGGAAGTCTCGGAACGACAACGCGATCCCTTTAATTGCAAGCGCGTGGATTTTGGGCTTCTTAGCCATGCTCATGTCGCTAGCTTCTACAGCCTTGGCGACCGGCGCATGCTCCATGCTGCTCCCTGTGGACTGGGAATCGCACTCAATGATGCAGCGGCCAATGTTGCCGCCAAAGTCCATGGCTTTTCCGCCAATCGATGCCAGCCATTCGTCCCGGATCCGTGGCTTCTGCCACAGCCATTCAATTGCAGCCTTGGGTACCAGGTTAAAAACCAATGGCAAGACTGCAACTTCGTGGAGGCCGTGCTGACGATGCGCGTTGTATTGGTAAATGTATCGGGTGCCGACAGGAATTGGGCCTGACTGAGGGATCCAGCGGCGCTTTTTGTCGCCAGTCAAAAGGACCACATCGATGTCGGTAACAATCTTTCCTATGTCGTGAAGTGCGCCACCGGACACCATGGCGAAGGTGTATAAAGCACTCCATTGTGCAATCTGTTCTTCTCCATCCGCGGTGTAGAGGAACCGGCCAGCAATGCGTCCAGCAAAGGTCGCCACCTCTAAGGAGTGTTCGAGCAGTCCACCGAGATAGGCATGGTGGTGACTCTCGCTTGCTGGTAAATGTTGAACATAGCTCGCAATATTCCGGAATAGGCCAACGTAGAGCTGGTTATAGCGATCGCGGTCGAGCTGAGAAAACGCCCACAGGTTTTCAATCAACTCTTTGTGTTGGGCGAGAAGGACATCAGCTTTTTCAGCAATGAGCTCCGTTCCTTTTAGTGGAGCGCTCGGCTTGGCCTGAGCATGGTTGCTTGCCTGCTGGTCTTTTCTTCCTTTCCATGGGAACCACATACCGTTTCCTGCTCCATAGTCATATTGAACGCCATTTCCCACCACTGGACGACCCGCGGATTTGGTGTGGTGCGAACTGTTCGTGTGATCTTTTGGTGTTGCCCTGAGTTGCCGCTAATAAAACTTGTGATGGATTCCTCTCGCGGGTCCCATTCCTTATCGTCGATGCAGATTTGGATCCTTGAGACGCTAAGACGAGGGATAATCTCCAGGATGGCTTGCTGGAGTGGAACTTCGTTGACCAAACAATGCGTGGGCAAGATCAGCGGGAGCTCGAACTTTGGGAGAACGCTTGTGGGGATTAGCGCATCCTGTGTAATGAACCTCCGGTTGAACTCATCAACAGCTAGGCAGTAGTGCCTCATTGAAGGCGTGAGCTGTTGTATTAGCGCCTTATTGCCGGATAGGTATTCGGAAAGCTCCACCCAGCCTTCGGGGTTTGTCATGATCGACTCCTGCGAGAACCTCTATTGTCGGCAGCATTATCACCGAGGATTTGATTAGAAATTGCATGGGCAAAAGCACACTGAATTTCCTCGGTGTGGTTAAGGGATAATGGGCAAGTTTTCATCAGCGAGGGGTTTGGGAGGGGGTATGGTGTTATGGGTTGTGCAAGGGGCAACACTGAAACCGGTTAGACGGCTCGACAATGCTGTGCTTTTTCACCCGGATAATCGGGATAGCGCAGCCACTCAAGAGATACTTAAAACGATGCATAGCAACAAACATTGGTTGCTGTGTGGCTGCAAGAAGCCTGACGCTCGGATGTTCGTCAGAGCCATCAGTGCAGATCGTTATGTGCTAGTTAATCATCACGAGCATGGCATTCATGATAAACACTGTCCTTTAATGACGATCATGAGCGGTTCGTCTGGGGAGAGGCAAGAGCCCGATGCGCGGGATGGCGGGGCTGCTCAGGCCAAGCAACAGGAATATCGATTGTTGACGCCATTCAAGAAGGTGGACTTGCTCGAGCTGGCTGGCGTAGAAGAAAAAAAGCCGAACCTGGATCAATTTACGCCACCGGAGAGTGCCGCCGAGAGCGCGACTAAAGATAAAACCACGTCGCATGCACGAGATCCAACAGAAAAGATCGATGTGCTGTTCCGGCTTTTATGGCAACTCATTGATGACTCATTCTGTGCTTATTTCCACCCCAACCAGGTTGTTTCCCCGTTGGCCATCGAAACCAAGTTACGAGCTGCGGCCGATACGGTTTCGCTGAAGGGGTTTGATGGCACCATGAAGGACTTTACCTATACGGGGTTGCGGGGGCTGGATTTTTTGTATGGCAAGCTGAATCGAGCTCATAAACAAGCGCCGCATATCAGGCACCAGTTTTTGTTTATTTGTGTCGTTTCAAACGTATCCCACAATGCAGCAGGTGTATCCGCAGTGTTGCCGGATGGTAGTGCCATGGTGCTTGGGGTGGCCAAAAAGCCTGCACTGATCCTGAATAAGATAGGGGAGGGGGAAGGACCCTTCATCTTGATTGCTGTCTATGGGTACGCAAAGCCTCTCGATGACCACCCAATGATCCTGAAGTGGGCGCTGCAACCGATCGCCAGCGATAAAGTTCCTCTCCCAGTGGCGAGTTGGCCTGAGCGATTAATCATTCTCGAAATGGCCCGCTGTTTGGATGCTCAAGCCCCTGCGGAGGATGCGGGTTACAAGCTGTGGCTACACAAGCCGGTCATTCCAACACAGGATAAGATGACCGGGGTCTGGCTTCAGCCGGTGGCATCACTGATGGCCAAGAACATACGAGGGGAACGCTGCCGGGTTGCGTATCGATTATCAGGGGAGCTGGACAACATTGATGCATACCGTCGCTCGTTTGAGCATGTGCATACCCTGGATCTCAATACCCCAGATCAGCTGGCTAAATCCTGTACCGAGATGTTCCTGATTGGGAAAGGGGTTATCGTTCAGCACTATCGGCGGTTAGAGCAAGAGAACGCTGAAAACGAGCAGTTGGCCGCAGGGCGGTCGATACAGACTCGAATTGATGCTTGTGAACGGGAGCTGCTTAACACACCCCGGAATTCATCGCCTGTGCTTACTGACGAGCTGGGGGAAACTGAGGTGTTACAGCCTAGTGATAGCTCAATGATGACGCCGCCGGCGTGGGTTATTGACGAGATCCCGCCTGCCGATAACGATGATCATCCATGGTTGAGCGAAGAACAGCACGGGAGCTAATAAAACCGCCATCAGTCGGATGATGGCGGTTCCTTTTAGGATCTACCGCAAGAGGCATTGTGAATCGACACGCAAAATCAAGGGCGATTATCTTCCGTCTTACTTTTTCTCATGGAAGAAAGCATCGCCACCGTTTCTTCAAGTCGAGCTTTGACGCCATTTAATTTTTCTTTATCTGTGCCACCGCCATCCTTCGCGTCCTTTAATTCGTTGATGGATGTTGCAAGTTGAGTCACCAGCGTTTCCCGCATAGCCGAAATACTGTTCGGTGAGCGAAGAACTATGGTGTCAGCCTCAACCATGACTTCTAATTTGTCTTCCAAATTAAGACCAACTTCAGCCATTACTGATGCAGGCAAAACCACCCCCGCAGAATTTCCCCACTTTCTGATCGTTGTTAACATAAGCACTCCAAATTAGACATTGTATAACACGCAAACAAGCATAGCGATAACCGATTAGTTATACAACGTATAATTAAAGATAATTGAGAAATTTTTCCGGCAGCATACTTGGCCATGTGTTGGCTTCATGTTTCGGGCAAGCTGTTAGCCGGCCAGTTTTTTGCCGCTGCACGCAAGGATCAGGATTGGTTTCGTGGAAAAAACAGTGCTCATTGTGGTGACTCGCTCTTGTAATGACGTGTGCAATTTTACAGCATGCTGTTCTGTTGCAACTGTCGCGCTGTCGGGGCAACCACCCCATGGATCGCGGGCAATAAAAAACCCCGAGCAGCATTGCTACTCGGGGTTAGTTTTGTGTGCTGTGTACTTATTGAACCGATAGGGTTATGCGTTTACCGGCCCGCTCCAGCATGTCCACAAGCGAGTCAATTGTGAACTTGATGGTTTTTTTGTTCACCACATCTGATACACGGGGCCTGGTGACCCCAAGGATCTTGGCGGCGTCAGCTTGTTTGAGATTCTGGCTCTCAACCCAAGCTGCCAGTTCGGTCATGAGGGCTGTCTTGATGACTAATTTGCCATCAATGATTCGCTGAGAGTCGGCGATCAGTCCTTCGGCCTCCTCCGGGTTAAATCCCAGATCAGCGAACACATTGCCGTCTGTAGGGGTGATGTGCATTGTTTGGGTTTCCATGCTCATCTTTTACTCCTTTGTTGAATCACTGCCTTGTAACGAGAGGCCGTGATTTCCTTGTCATGCTTACTTGTCGCGTTAGATTTCTTTTTGAAGCAGTGCAACACATACACTGCCTCTGGAAACTTTGCGACGTACATGACGCGGAACCAGCCGTCGTTGAGGTTGATGCGGATCTCTTTCGTGCCTGGACCAACAGTATCGAATGGTTTCCAATCGTCAGGATCGAGCCCTTGTTGAACTTGATGGAGCTGGTGGCCGGCTTCTTTGCGGGCATCAAGAGTGAAAATGTCGTCATTCTTGATGTCGTGTAAGGCCGAACCCTGCCAGTGGATAGGCTTCTTGTTCATGTTCATCCATTACGTTAATTGTATCAGATTTTATACAAAGATGAAGAAGGACTAATCAGCCGAAGCAGATTGGATCCGTTCCTTAACTTCGAGAACAAAAGCATGTGGTTCCATCAGGCCGTAACGTGCTAGGCGGGTTGGAATATCCTCAAGCGCTAGATCACCACTATCCATGCGTTGCTGCATGAATTGGGCAATTGCATCTTCCTCGAGCGGTTCAGGCAATATCATCACGCGAATATCGCTTTCGTCGACTTCAGCATCAGCTTCTCCAGTCAGCATGCCCTCACCGATCGCTCGGTTGCACATTTTCCGGAGGTTGCTGGCCATCTCAACTGCGTTTTCGCCGTTCAGGTTGTAGGTCACATCCAGGATGAGGCGCATCTTTACCACGTTCGAGGCGCCGTAATGGGCCTCGGCATCTTCCTTCAATATCCATCGAGCATCGGACAAGAGGGGGAATCGTGATTCTTTAACGTCTTCATCGTAATAGACCGTGGCACCGGGCAGCGTTGTCCAGCCCAACTCATCACTCCAGAAGCCGGCATTATCGTCCGATTTCGATGCCTCATCCTTTGAAAACAGAACATATTCCAATGGACTCATATCGGGACGAACGCTGTTGATTCTGCATCCTGGATAGGCATTTTCAGCCTGTTCCTGGGCGTGGCCATCATCTTCGGCCATGCAATCAAAGGCTATTTGGAAATCCTGTGAGTGTTGTTTGGTCAATAAAACGCGGTACTGCATCAGGTTTGGGTTGGTGGTTGTCATGTGTTGCTCCTTGATTGAGGTTCGCGGAGCTATCCCCTGACGGGGTTAGCTTACCCGCAGGGTTGGTGTTGTGGGCCTTGGGGGTTACCCAGGCCCACATGGGTGTTAGCTCTTTGCTTTCATGCGAAGAGCATTAGCTCGGTTACGAGCCTGATTTGCTTGTTGGCAGTGCATCCAGAAGCATGCTGCAACGACAAAGCCGATGGCTTCGAAAGCCAGGGTTAAGTTCAGAACGATATTCATAGTTACCTTCCGTTTTTGTTGCCCGAGATGGGCGGGTTGGGGTTGGCCATGTGGCCGGTTTTAGGCGTCAGGAATGATCACGAGGGTCATTCCCTCAATGTGCAACGCGAAGTTGCGCATCAGGGTGCGTTTACCCATGTATTGCTCACGAATCGAATCCCAGTCTGGGAAATCGGTTCGCTCGGTACTCCACACGCCTCGGTAATCACTGTGGATAGCGTTGTAATTACCTTCGGTGAGAATGAGCAGATTACAGACATCAATCTCGGACGAGAGACTGATAAGCGTCTGGTCGGGGTTGCGGAGCGTTACGATCCGAAGTTGATGCATCGGTTCAGGAACCGATGACGGTGCAAGATAAGAGACAAACAGCTTCCCTTGCTTACATGCCAGATGGTTCTGAACTCGTTCGTCAACTGAACGCCAAAGGCGTCCGGTTTGATGCCGCTTGATGAGCTCCTCGAGAGAGAGACCCATAGTTGCGAGCAACGCTGCGGCTTTATCGGTGATTTTGTACTCTCCGATGGGGTATGTGTGCATGAGGGATCCCTTCATGTGATTGGAATTGGTCTATCGACCAGGGTTGGAGTTGGCTATCGCATGGCGACGGTAGGTGGTTAAGCCGTGGCTACCTAGCACTCTCAGAGAGAGTGTTTTGGGCTGAACTCGTGAGGAACACAGGCCAAAATGGGGGCCGGCGCTGCAAGAGCGCCGGCATTGATTATCGATAGTTCGGACGCATCCAGTCGCCATAGTCGGCATAGTCTGGATTCTCAGCGATGAGCTGCTGACGCCCGGCATCGTAGGCCACTTGAATTGCTTCATAGGTGGCAAAGTTGAAGTACAGCAAGGCCTTGCGCGAGAGGTGTAGCGGCAGGGCCCATGGGTGTACGCCAATAGCTGCGCAGTCGAAGATTTCTTCGGTCACGAATGTTGGGACTTTCATAGGATTTATCCTTGGTTGGGGTTGGCTTATCAGCCGGGTTGGGGTTGGCCACCGCAATTGCGGGGTAGATATTGGCCGTTCTACCTTCCTCAAAAGAGGATTGGAACCGCTAAACATGGGTAGCACCATGGTTAAAACCAATCGGTTGGCGAGTGTGCTTGTGTTCGGGCATGGGATGAGAACCCTGGTAGAGAAATCCAGACAGGAAACCCAAAGTGCCAAACGTGATTGCGACAACGGCAATCAAAACACAGGTGAAGAACAGATCCATATCGATGTCCTCAATGGGGGGAGTCATCGCTGTGCCTTCGTAACGACGCAGTGATGACTCCCCCCTGAAGAGAGAGATGTTCTGGGGTTGATGTTGGCGGCCGTGATGGCGTAGCTCGAAGCCTATGCTACCTAGCACTCTCAGGGAGAGTGTTTTGGAATGCACAAAAAGCACATTGCAAAAGACAAAGTGATAGCTGGGGGCTTGCTGGTGGGTTGCGCGATGTTGCGCTGGTTGATGGTGTCTAGGCACCGACTCCGGCCATGTTGACCATGGAGCGCCGCGGTTCGGAGTACGGCGCTGTTGTTAAAAATAACGAGCAGCGCCGCAGTTTGCAAGTATGACGGGTTACTTTTTAGAGCCAAACAGTTTGTTGGCTATCCCTTTGAGGGTGGATGTTTCAGCCGTAGCGCTCTGTGCATCGTCTGTCTCGTTCTGGCGGTTTTCGGCCTCCAGTTTGCGGCGCTTCACTTGGGCTGCATTTTTGCGCAGGGTTTGTTCGAGGGCCGCCCGGTATTGGATATTCCCCCGCATAAATCCGACAAGACGAGGAAAATCCAAGCTCAGATTTTTGCATAGCCGCTTGGCGGTAGGGTGCGTTGCCCGAGGGGAGTGATTGGGGCGGAAGTTCAATATGAAGTCCCGATCACCAGGTTGTGTTTCCATGGGGACTTCCACATCCGAGGTGAGCTCGATGTCAAACAGCTTGATGATGGCCCGTTCTGGCGAGAAGCGCTGATTCAGCACCAGATGTGAGATCCGGTAGAACAGCTGGCGCCGGCGCAGCATCTTGGCTTCCTCATTGGCGAGGGCCAGCCACGTTTCATCAGCTGTTGGGGTTAACAGTGTGCTGGCCGTAATCGGCATGATGGATGCAGCCAGGCGGCCCTTTTCCACGACTCGAGGCTCGAATTCGACGATCTGCCCGACAAATGGCAGGGACTCATCGATCCAGTGTGCCGGAGTCAGGAGATATTCATTGGCAGCCATATCGCGGATGATCCCGGTGGGGCCGGATGGAGACATGCTGGTGGAAAAAACAAAGCCACGGATCGTGTCTGGAATGGCGTCTGTTTGTTGGTTGTCCTCATCCTCGTAGCCGAAGTCGTCCTCGAGGTCATCTTGGTGGTGGGTCATAGAGTTGTTTCCTTTTGGTATAACCACAGACGCGGGATAAGCGGCTCGTCGGCGGTGGATTTGGGTCTGCGCGGAGCGCGACGGTTGTTGGCATCATAGTCTGGCAGCTCGCCCATGGCGATCTTGTTTGGAGACAAGATCAGCAATGGGGTTGATGCAACGACCATTTTAGGGCCTGCAGCAGTTGTTAGCCAGGCTTGCGGCTGAACCGGAAGCGGGCGGCGGATCTGCAGCTGGGTGTCCGCCGGCAAGCTGGCCAATAACTCCTTCTCGTTTTCCAATTGCTCGATCCAGTCAGTGGGGTCGATCATTGACTTGGGTGGGCACTGTTGGGCGAGAGCAATTGATCGCAACAGGTTATCGCGGGTTACGTTTTTTTGGCTGTTTTTGTGAGCCCAGCAAAACGAGACGCTCCGGACCTCCAGAGAGGGTAGGGGGATCTGGCGATAGAGTTGCAGGGTCATTAGGCCCGGGAACATGCTTCGGCTATGTAGGAACTCGTGACGGTCTTCGGGATGCGAGAGTTCAGGGGCGGATGTCACCAGCGACTTGAACTCTTCGCGGTCGGCGTTGATCTGCAGCACGATGCCTGCGAGCAGATCATTGTCATCGGAGTGAACCTGGATAGCGCCCGGGAGGCGGAAAACCAAGCGCGTGTTTTCTCCAGGGAATGCACTGAGGCGGCCCCAGGCATCAATGGCGGCCATCAACGCTTCATGGCCGGAGAAATGCTGGGTCGGGATGAATACCTCGTTGCGAGTTTCGGCGTCAGGATCGTGCGGAGGC